>Ga0098033_1000215_pt1 | contig 29233 bp, 25 predicted proteins | sample 1_EtaG_FD_75049 | JGI IMG/M metagenome (GOLD analysis project Ga0098033, IMG submission 75049) | Marine viral communities from the Subarctic Pacific Ocean - 1_ETSP_OMZ_AT15124 metaG | ecosystem: Environmental > Aquatic > Marine > Oceanic | place: Pacific Ocean | collected 2015-01-07
AGGTTTTGAAGAACGTTCATCCTTTTGGCGATACTTGGCTCGCCGGTTTGAACGAAATATTGATGCGCTTTATGTGTAAGGTCAATGATGCGCGATAGGGAAAATTCACCATCCGGGTTTAAAATACCCCCTGGAAGGAATCTATTCATGGAAGCAAATGTTATACCGGTCATTCGGGTCGCTGGGATATCTCTGTCCCAGCGTCCGGTGCGTAGATTAGAATCATTAAGCTTAAAACCGTCGCCGTCGGTGTGTGGCGCCTCGCCGACAGTTTTCATAAGGAACTGTGATAAAGGATAAAAGTTTAAGCCACGGAAATACCGGCCGGGGGGATGGCCGGTGCCGGCAGTCCAGGCAATCATAAAATGCATATAATAGAGGCATATCTGGGCCCAAAGCCTTTGGGCATCGTCTGTTGCACCGGTCATGGGTTTTTGGGAGTTAATCATGGTCTCGGCAAAGCCGCGAGTGGAGGCGATGGATAACAAAAATAGTTTTTCGTGGAAGCCATATACACCTTCTTCTATTCGTTTTAAAAATCGATGCATGACATCAAAGTGATAAGATGCACTGTTGTCGCTAAAAATGTTACCAGAGGTGTAGGAAACTTCACTCTCCACAGAAAAAGAAGCGTTTTGGGCTGACATAAGGCTGATATTCTTAGCTAGCTTTATAAACATATTGTTAATCTTTTCTAGGCTATCTCTATCTGTCGAGCGCAGCAAGTTGGTGGGATTTTTATAAACCCCTGGTAATATCTCAAATTTGTCTGAGCCGTTATCCGTATCTGAAAGAAGCGCTTTTATGATCAAAGTATTTTTAGCTGTAAAGAAATCATCATAGTTATGATAATCTCTTAAGTTTCTCACGTTTAGGATATCTGACTCTTCCTCCGACACCGAAAGAATAAATCTCTTTATGGTTGCTTGCATGAAAGTTATCACGTCTGCTTGACTAAGCCGGCCGTCAGCTGCAAACATAGAACTTCCTTCCTTTAAAAAGTCAGTAGACTCAACTGCATTGTAGTTGACATAAAAGTCGCCAAGGCCATCACTAACTAATAAGCTGCTTGGATCTCCATCTACTGCAAAATCATTATGCAGAAAATATTTCTTTATATTATCATGGTCGAGTCCATTATTTTCATCCGTAGACAAATAACGCTCGTTCACTTCATCGTGATTCTTGTTATGTGATAGAGTCATAACACCCGGCTGGTGGAGATACCTTCTGTGCGCGGGATGGCCGCGGAAGGCGCCGTCGACGCCGCCAATTCGGTGCCAGGACGCATGGCCGGGGTTTTCGCCATGGCGATCCATGTCCCGGTGAAGATATCCGCCTATTTCGCGGCGGTAGATTTCCCCTTTCTTGTGTGGCAAGAAAGCATCATCGGTGAGGTTGAGAGTATTCTGGGCCCATAATGGGTATTGCAGAGGGTCTATTTCGGATCCTCTATATATCCTCTGGCCGATGGGCATACGGACGTCGCCGTCCGGCTCTCCCGGTTGTTGAGCGCGGGGCGGACGTGTGAGGGCACCCCAAAGAGAGTCGACGCGTCGGTGGCGCAAGTACCATGATAAAACATTGTTGATTGAAAACATAGTCCTCTGAAAATGGTCGATGCCAATACTCTCCCAGCCGGCTCCATACGGAATATTAACATCGTAGAAAAAGTTATAAGAACTAAGCTGATTGATCCTCTCACTTTTTGAAAGCCTACCGAGGGTTGCTGCGTTAGGGAAGCGATTCTTCCTTTTTACCAAATAGCCGCGGGATTCACTAAACAACGCGTCAAGTTCGGAATCGGTGTTATAATCACCATGGACACTAGCGTCCGATGCGAAGACCTGGGAATAAACCCTTTCTATAGAACAATATTGAACCGGAGTGTTTCTGTCTAATGGCCACTGCTCGCGGCGCTTGTCACCATCGAAATGGTCGGCGAAATTCATATGAAAGTCTTTTGTAAATTCCGGGTAATAGGCCGCGGAGTTCATATTACTTTTTGAAACCGCCGCGGTGCTGGCACCGCCTTGAGCCTGGGTGATCTCGTTGATGAAGGTGCGATATTCGTCAGTGATGGCCCGGATTGCGAGGTTTAGTTTTGCGATGTTTGTTTCTAGCTCGCTGGAGTTGTGCATATCCCTAATGTATTTTGGAGGCACTACGCGGCAGTACACTTCTCGGATCTCGCCTGAAATAACAACTTGTGTTAATAGAATCCTTAAGGGTATTTTATATAGGTTTGGTGGTAGAAGAGCCTGCTCTTTTCGTAGGGCATTGATACGTAGATTATCACCATCCATTTGTACGGTTGGCTTAGCATGTAAAAGTCTAGACGCTTGAGGGAGATTGTCGGCTCCCGACTCAGGGACCAAGAAGGGCCTCAGGGCGGCTTCAAATCCCTCTGAGTCTTCCGACGTCTTCCATAAAGCGCTGGTCAATGTTCTATTTGTATACTTGTCTATTCCCATTGGGCGTGCAAGGAATGGGTATAGGTCATCCGGGTCGACGGGTTCGTGAGGGTCCCAGTTCTTAGGCCTCGCAAAGAAAGTTCTGCCATATGAAGATAGTTTCAGATCAGCCGTGCCTTCTACTTCTGCCATATCCCAGGCGCCTGGGTAAACAACCTCTAGTGTAGTTTTGAAGGCGCCGTTGAACAGGTTCTTCAGGTCTGTAGACGGTTCAAAATTTAATACGGCAGGGTCAAAAGTTTCCCCTATGGTGAAAGATCCAAATACTCCTGCAAGTATCGAAGCAGGGCCACTGAAATCATAAACTGTTTCAATCCATTCTTCTTCTATATTCGCCGCGGCGTGGGCCCAGATTGCATTGGACATGGGGTCCGTGCCTGAGCCAGCAATATTTTTAGCTTCATCATATTCTCTTTCCGTTGAAAACTGGCCCATCTTATTGGCAAATATAGTTTCTTTGGGCGCGGGGCGATCGCCGGGTGCGTTTACGGTCTTATTGTATTCTAAGTGGTCTTTATCTGGATCGATAATATTCTTTGGCCTGTTGAGTGCGGCCGCTGGAATTTCCTGCAGGCTAGAATCGGTTGTGATACCTCGGTAAGAATCGGTTGGCTTTGCCTGTTCTATCATCAAAAGGCCCGGGCCGAAAGATCTTGAGATCCTGCTCCCACCCGGGGCAGTCGCTGGAGTTTGGACATTTGCAAAGGCGTTCTCGGGTTCAATCTTCAAATGATCTAGAAAATATTCTGTGTTGTTGTTTAAAAACATCCCTGCGTCGGTAATACCGGTTTCGCTGAGAAGCTGTAGATCTACGAGTTTCTCTAGTGTGTTTTCGCCGTTTGCTGGAAGGACATAATATTTTGTCTCCTTCACTGTGGCATTGGCTGGATCCAGGATACCGGTGTCGGTGAGGATCTGAAGTGCGTTATTATCACCGGGGCGTGGGCTTCCATAGCCAAGAAACCTTCCGACGGTGGCGGCTGACATATTCTTCAAATAATCTCGAATGTTGCCAGTACCGGGATAGAACTCCTGGTATGGGTGAGAGAATATATCTTTCTGGAATTTTACTATTCTTCTAGTCTTCTTAATAAACCTAGTCGGAGTCCTTCTTATCGTCTCCGGATAACCCTCTGCAGCCTCAATATTAGTATCTCTAATACTATATGGCCAGTCTCCATCTGGGCCGGGATAGTTAGGATCGTAATGCATCTGGCCTTTGAGATGGAACATATACTTTTCAAGGTCGTCAGCGTTGAGAGCACTTTTAAGACCATTGACGAAATCATCAATGTGATAGATTTCTTTTGCATGCATAATATCTTCGATTTCGCGGGATGAGCCCCTAGAACCAGCAAGTAGTTCTGGTGTTGATCGCGCGAGGTAAAGATCTTGATCAAGTATTGCTAGATTTGTCAGACGTGCTCTGGAATCTATTATATTTAAATTCTCTGGTCTTCTTCCCTGCACGGAAGTAATAATACCGGCTGGGGCGTTGTCTTCGCCAAACTTGTCTTCTAACTCTTCTGCTCCCGGGATGTTGTTTTGCTCGGGGCGCGGACCAGGGCCGGGTAGTATTGGCGCAACGATGCTGTTTATTATATCACGAGTTGGAAATAATATTGATTCTAAAGCAGCGAGCGGGCCGTTCACTTCCAATAAATGCTCAATATGAAAGAATGGATCGTTACCTTTTAGCGCTTGCTCTGAAATATCTAAAGTAGATCTTTCTTGCGGCCAGGATCCTGGTATCGGTTTTACCACGATATTGCTCGGGTCAGCTAATGGATGCATCCAAGTAAAGCCAGGGTTAAGAAGATATCCGGGGGTTGCGGCGCCGTCTTCTGTGACTTGACCTTCTGTATCGACTCTTGTTAAAGTTACCTGGTCGGCGTCGAGGGGGAACCCTGTTACTGGATCGATCTCTGGAGGGATGGAGCTTTGAACTATTGTTTTAGAAACCTCAGTTTCCGGAATAAAATAACTTGCAAACCAGTTATAATATTCAGCTTCGCTACTGCTAGGATTTAAATATACCTTTTTAGATAAGTCCTGAAGTTTCAAAGACTGGCGGTATACTAACCTTTTGAGTGCGGTTTGCGGTTGTTCAATACCTGTAACCCTAACCACAACTTCTTCCCAGTACCTTTTCATTGATGGTTTTCTTCCTATTTCATGCTCGATATATCGAAATAGGTACTCTTGCATAAGAGGTTCATCTAGCACTCCCTCAATATCCCAAACAGAATAAGCCAAAGCTCCTTTAAGAAGTAACTCGATTAGGCAAACTCTGACGAAACCAATCAAACAAACATTCTGTATTGCCTTCTCGATTCCTGTTGGTTTATTATAATCTATATTGTAGGGAGAGTTCTCGGGTTTTGACATCTCTCTCTTTATCTGTGCAGCGATTTCGTCTGTCACGACCTTCTCAAAAGACAAAGCTCCAAACTGAGGGACATTGTATCTGTTTTTATAACAGTTGTCTTCCGGGGAGAAATAAACCTCTCCATTAACCCTTCTTCTTAAATCCGGAGCATAGCCCGATTCATCAAACATTCTGGAGTTTCTTAAAGAATAGAATACTTGCTCGAATATCCCTTCTAGATATTCTGGGTATTGATCTTCATACATCTCTATCCTTAAAGGATTCTCCTGGTTTCTGAAACCTCGGAGGTTCTCCAGGGCGGCCGCTTCGCTCGGCAATGGCAGGGATTGTCCTGGGCCGTCGCCGAAGTATTTCCTTGTCTTTAGATCAATACTTGCCAGATATCGGCGCGAGAATAACTCTCTTCGTGTATAAAGGCCGGCGGGGATATCCCTAATAGACTCTGAATAAATCGTGTCTGTGTCACCATCTGGGCCGGGAATAATGTCACAAAATTCAAATCGTTGCGGGTTATCATCCGATGCATCGAATAGATTATTACTATAAATATCAATAAGATACGGGTCAAATTCATTTGTTCCGGGTTGACCATCCGCACCTAGGCTTTGAAATTCTGTCATGCGGACACCTGAAGATAATCTCCCAAATGAAAAGTTCAAATCCAAAGTCTGGTGATCGTCAGAAGAGTTACCTATCTTTATGGTTTGGTTGTCTGCGCTTCTTCTTTCCCTATCGCTCTCAAGTGATGAGTCTAATATATCCCTAATCCTTGAAAGATACAAAGCTTCAGACATTGGGCTGGATATATTCCTAAGATGTTTGTCCAGGGAGATTTGTAACTGCTCTAATCTTTCTCCTATCTTCTTTTGGAGAAAGTTACGCACACTTCCTCTGTCAATCACGTTATCAGCTTCTGCCTGCTTCTGCATCTTGTACATATTTATAAAAGAGAAACCTTCTAGAGCTGAAAGATTTGTGCCTCTTGGTACCAAGGTTGCGTTTGATAAATTGAAAGTCAGGCCTTCGGACGGGCCATTATTCACTTTGATTTCTCCGGTCTCGTCTGTCGTATAAAACCCATATTCAGAATGTCCTACAGGCTTCAAATATAAAGGTCCGTCGTGGCTGCCGCGAGAGTCCCATGGAACGTGATTGAAGACCGGGTTGATGGGTAAATAAAACTTTTCTTGGCCGAGCAATTCGCTTCCATCTTGGTGCGCCGCCTCATAAGTCGATATAATCCTTCTTCCCCCTTTATACTTTTTTATCTCATATATTTGGTATAATACATGTAACTGTTTAATCAGACTGATTTCGCTGATCGAACCGGCGGCTTGTTTACCCAACACTGTAAAAAGTCTAAGGCTTTCCAATATAGATTCTACTATGATGTGTGATTCTTCGTTATATGCCGGCTCGTCTGGGCGTGGGAGCCTTTGAGAATTGAAATAAAGGGATGGGCCAAAAGCAGTTAAAGAACTAACATATCCTGTCTTTGCTGCGTTGAACATATCCTTTGAGGCGTCAATAATCGAAGTAGATAGGCTGGTTGGAAAGTCATTTATAATAGCGTTGGGGTCACCGAAATCTAGCATTGGTGGCATCAGTCCTTCTATACCCTTCTCCCCAAAAGCTTCTAGGGCCTGCGCAGTATCCATTCGATTCTTTGATGCCATGTCGACAGCCTTCTGGATCTCATCGTCTGTTGCATCATTGGCCAGCATGCTCCTTCTGACCTGGTCTAAATAGGAAGTGGTGTCGCTACAAGAAGCTGACCCTATTACTGATGTGGTTTCTCTTAAAGTATCACAAAAACCATCCGGAACAAATATGCCTATCGTGTCAAAAAAGTTTCTTATGGCTTCTTCTGAATTCAGATCGTTTATGCCCTTGCGTTGTGCTAGTTTTTCAATCATATTCATGGTGGCTGAGTCTAGCTGCTCACCGTTGATCAGGCGGCATATTTCAGCTCCAGTGAGAAATGTCATGGTTTCATCAATGAATTCTTTGGAAGCCTCAACAGAGTCTGGTGAAATCCCCAAGTCGGTAAGGCCATCTATCAATGCTGCTTGTACTATGGGTGAATGCGAGGCGGCCGAGCCAAAGAGTTGATCTCTTAACTGTTCTTGACAAAAAGGCACTTTTAAAAAATCTAATATTGTTTTGAAGAACACGCATAAAAACTGGCGGAGGATCTCTTTCCAGTTATCTATTATAAACTTTACTAGGCCTTTATACCATCCAAAGATTGAAATCTTAGGTCTTGCCGGAATATTAAAATCTGGTATTTTTAAAGTGAGGCCAGGGAGTTTAAAACATCTAAGGTAATCACATAGAAGGCCTGTTAGTGTCTTTCTATTTAAGAACTCGCGTTTGAGGTCTATAAACTTGCATTCTTTTCCCATAGCCTTGAGAAGTTCGTCCACATTGAAATCGGCCTCCATGTCGCTCTTGTGATTCGCTCTACTTTGGGCCCACCATTTTTTAACGGGCGTTTCGATACCTTCAGTATACCACTGGTGCACTGGATTGTATTCAGGAATCTTCCCCTTCAAACCTGGCGTGAAGCGTGTCAAATATGCTAGACCATAGTTGCCCGGGCCTATATCTCTACATGAGTCGCCGGCGCTACTCAGCCACCCAAGTGGGAAATAATCACCTCCTGACATTTCATAAACATTTGCTAACCAGGTTACAGTTATCGGGTTGCTCAGCGATGGCGCTTGCTTCTTCAGCTTATCGGGACTGACATCAATGAAGGATCCTGCAACCTTTATCCCTATTATCTTCATCCCAATTTCTTCAGCCGGCGCAAACTTTATATGTATTATATCCGGCTTTGAAGATTCAGATAACGCGCGCGAAAGAATTGGAGTGTCGTGCCCGATGAACGCTCCCATGGTTTCGCGGTCGAGGTTCTCGGATCGACCAAAATTAACTTTTTGGGCGCCCGTTATATTCTTTTTGATATAGGTCCTTAGGTCTGTGGGGGCACTCGATAAGAGACCCGCGAGAGATGCACCGTTAAAAGTTGGATCATTATACTTTATATTTTGGCCCAGTGTTGCCTTATACGCATCTTTTGTATTTTTTACTGCGGTTTCGATGCGGTTTTCCAAATCTGGATAAGTCATCTTCAGCTCTCCGAGTTTTGAGATATCCGGATTGGGGGCGTTTTTCTGCTCCATTAAATAGTTGGTTAAAGATCCGGCTGCGGCAACTGCGCCCTTGGCAGCTTGGTATCCATCTTTAGACATCTTGTCAAAGTTAAGGTTAGCATTACCAAAGACGCCCAAGTCAACGTCGATCGCATGCGCAGCCTCTTGATTTTTGTGATTTTCTAATGTCTTTTCTCTTAGTATTCTAGCTATTTCTCTCTTTCTTTTGGCGGCTAGAGAACGATATGCTTCGTATCTTCTCCTCTCTTCTTCTGCGTTGGGCTTATTTTCTTCGCAGGCTGCATCCAATGCGATTTCAACACTATTGTCTGTAGCTGCGGCAGCTGCGTCTTCTGCGGTCAGACCTGCAGTGGTAGCCCCGGGGGTGATTTGAGCTAGCTGTTCTATAGATATACCATCTGATATATAATCTAACTTTCTTTTGTTGACTATAAATTTTGCCCGATAGACATCGCCGGGCCTAAGAGAGGGAGTATAAAACTCCACAAATTGTATTAGCGGCTTCTGATCGTTGTATGTGTGAAAGTCCGGTCGGGTGTGGTCGTACTCTATTTCGAAATATACTTGTGCTGCAGATGTCTCCAATATTTCGAGTTCTGGTCTTGTGGCCGCGGCCGTCCTAGTGGTGAGTACCCAGCGGCCGCGTTCGCCGATCTCCCCGTTGTGAAAGGGTCTTTGAATAGCATCTGTAATTGGATGGCTATCAAATGCTTTGCCCGGGGAGGTAAAGATTTCTTGATAGGTGGGCTCTGTTGGATCCAAATAGAATATATCCGGTTTTTCATAAGCCCCCAAAACGTCTGACAATGCTGAGTCTTCGAGTTGTCTTATTTTAGCCAGGTATTCTTTTTTTACTTGATCACTTTCCTCTGCTCTTGGTGGAGATGGTGGCAAGTTAGTTAATGTATATTCTGTTGGCGCAAAATAGCCAATCGTTGTATCATTTAAGATAAAGGGCGGCGGGTCAACCAAATGGTTCGGTTCTAAGATTCTAGCCATTGAATTTGAATAATCTTTAGATGATAATGTTCTAGCGTCTCGGCGCGCTGTGGAAAAGGGTGTTTCCGAAACCTCTTCAAACGCCTTATACAAAAGACTTTTTTCAGACTTGTTTTTTAGTTTATATTTTAAAACCGCAAAATGGTTAGATTTGAATCTATATTCAACCGGAACGTTTGTATCGCTATCTATATTTATTCTTTCTCTTAAGCTGACTTGTTCTAGATAAATACGGTAAAGAGCGGCGCCCTTGCCCTGGTCACCTCTAAAAGTATGTGAATCGGCCAAGCCGATTGGTTCAATAATATCCTCTGAAGTTTGTAGTCTTTGAGCTAACTCGTCACGGACAAAAGAATAATACAAGCCGAGCATGCAAACATCTAGAGCAGCTGTTCCCTCTGGGAAGACCCTGGGGTCATGATAATAGCTGGTTAGACCCACCTGTGTGCGGGGTCTCCACCCATGGAGCACGGCCAGAGTTGCCTCTCCTAGTCTCCCGAACTCTGCATCATAAAGCTTTGCTATAACATCTATTTGTTGAGCCAAGAGGCCGTGTTCGCGGTACATGGATATATTGTCTTCAGCTATGGTAATCATACCGGCTGGAATTGGCCGGGTAGGTATACCTTGAGCTAGCCAAAGGGGCATGACACTTTTTTTCACCGCCTTCTTTTCTTCAACTTCTGAGCGTGTGATGAGATTTATTGCTTCAACCTGTTCTGGTATGGCGAACTTAGTGAACAAATAGCTTAGAATATAGAATTGATTGTCTAGTTGGAATTTCGTTATATATGATTGCAGTTTTTTGTCGAATGTTGCCGCTTCAACATTCGATATTGTCTTCCCTGTCACACAGTCAAACCACCCATTTGGATCGATGATTTCATCAGCCTCAGCAGGTGGAGTTAAGATACCGCCTAGAGCATGTTTAACTATCAGAATATCTTTGCCAACGTCTCCCGGTTGGCGGGGGCCGAACGCAACTCGATCTTCGTTATCAGGGTTCACTAACTCTAGTTTGTAATATCGTTCGGCCACTTAATCAACCCCCCTTAGTTAACAGTGTTATATTTACTGTTGATATAGTTAGGGCCAGAGTTTTCCAGAAACTCAGTTCGCAAATTTGCTGTATTAACCTCTCCGAAGAAGGCACCTAAGCGAGTCTGGATCAATAACTTCATATTCGAAACGATTCCAGCGAGTTGTCTAAACGGATTGCCACCCGTAACTCCAGACGGTATGGGCAAGAATTCGAAACTGTTTGCTACAATCGCGTTAAATTTAAGCTGGGTTTCAGCTACGGCGTCGACTACTCCAGAGAGATCACTAATCAATCCCAATATTTCGACCAAAGCTAGCTCGAGATTATCACCTAGTGGTATTGGTTGTTGGCGCTCTATGGTACCGTCTTTATTGACGCCGTTTTCTGCAATGAGATGAATGCCATTATTATTCTTTATTCTATTTCCCAATGAGTTATATGTTTCTTTTGGGCCGCCAGTTACGATTTTGATATCTTGTCTTGAATGAAATCTTAATTTATCAGACTTAAGTACGATGGCGGAAGTTGGTACAACTTTCTGCTTTTCCCAGCCTAGGCCACCTTCCTCTGGCTGCAGAGAGGAATATAACTCTTTCTGTAAATCAAAGTTCTCATCAACATTAGTTAGTTGACTTACATAGATACGAGAAGCATCCATAGCGAGGCCAGGATGTTCACCGCCTGTCAACTTGAGCCCTAGAAGCTCTGGTGGGCGGGAGGTGTTAAAGTTTGGGGTAGCGAGGATTGGGCCCATTGGGCCGATGGATTCTATTGGATATGGTGCCATTCGGCCGACAACAATATCAATTGCGCCGGCGCCCATGTGCTTAGAATATCCCGAGTTGTGCTCCCTCTTCATTATACTCTTTGAAAATATCTGATCTTCGAGAGGCGAAAAGTCGCGACCTAAAACAATGATTGTATTGTTCTTTCCTTGTATTACTTTATCGCCGGGTCTTTTATAGTATTCTGGTATTGGCTCCACAAGTTCTGTGCCCATTGTGCCATCTAATACTACTCCTCCATGAGATTTGAACCATGGAACGTGATTTTTATAACTTTCGCTTTTCTGATGTACAGTTTCACTATTCTGATTTGGTGCTTTCCGGGAGCGGCTAAGAATCTGTGCCTCCTCTTCGCTAGCACCTTCTATATCACCGATGGATTTCAGGAAGTCTTCATCGCTTTCGTCGTTCTCGTTGCTGGGCTCTGGTGCATCAGTGGCAAAGTCGCGGCGTAGTTTAGCTTCTGTGGGCGACTCTCTGGTTGGATATCCCAGTTTTTGGGTTATGTTTCCGGTCTTCAGGCCGGCTTCTTCGTGATCATTCTGAATCTGTCCAATTAGCCTATCAGTTGCGCCGGCCATGGCCAGTGCCTGGTCCGGTGAGCGATGCTCCGCTGAATATTCTTGTCCGTTTATTTGAGTTGAATAGGTTACAACGACGGATCCGTCATCCTTCTTCTCTACAGAATAAGTAGGTTTTCTTGTTACTTCCATTGTCATATTATAAAATAACGCCAATGGAATAGTCATAACTATACGGAAATCTTACTCTAACTATCTTTCCCACATTTGAATCCGGGATGGAAGGGCGGTCTGTACTATCTAACACTGCATAAACCCTAGGCCAACGTTTGATCTGCTCAATGGCTAGTAATGCTTTTGAGTTATTCCCCTTCTTAGAAGAGGTTTTAAGGCCGTTGGCAGCCTTTTTAGGGCTCTCCGGTGGGTGGAGACTCTTCAATGTATGTAAAAAAGACTCGTCCGGACGCGGGAGGCACCCACTAATCTCCCGAATATATACTATTGCTTCCACTATTCTTTTCGAAGATCGGTAATTGGTGGCGCTAGATTTAACAATGTATTCAACAAAAGATGGGTCATACTTCTGTTCTAGGTCTTCCTTTGTCATATATGTACTATATGCTATTGCAGCATCAAACTCGACGTTCTCGTAAGGCCGAGCGCGGCCTTTCGCGGCCTTTTTTAGCATGTAGTTAAAAAGATCAGACTTTTTGCCAGTCCCTGGCATTGCCTCAGGAGCGTTTTTCTTTATCTGTGCTTGGCTGGTGTTAGTGAAAAAATCACCCATTTTAAGATTCGTCCTCTTCTTTGGTTATCATATCAAAAATATGTTGCCTATCTTCTTCTGTGATATTTTCGTTGCGTAATTTCTTTTTTTGTACAAGCGTTGCTAGCTTAACCAATTGTTCATTTGAGCGCTGGAGTGTTTCTAGGTATTTTGCTGCTACTAATCCCACTTCGCGGTGTCGGTCGTCTGATGCTTGCATATATTTCATCAGATTCATCAGCAGCACCTTGGTTGTTGCGCGGTCTTCAACGATGTTGGTTTTTGCCTGCTCTATAAAATTTTCTACTTTTTCTGACATGTAATAAATACTTTTTAAGTAAAAATATTCATTCTTTATCCCATTTTACCTTAAAGTTTTTGTATCTTTCTCTTATTTTGTTGAGATTATTGACGACTTGCTTCGTATTAAGTCCTGTTAGTTCTCGCAGGTAAAGATATACGGCTTTCTTGTTAAAAATTTCAATATCATCAATATTGTGTAAAAGAATTTTTACAGCATCCAATACGGCTTTTTCGTTCTTCTTAAGGTTTCCAGTGTCCCATCTGTCTAGATTAGCTAGCAAGGTGTTCCAGAATTCTATTTCTATGCGCTGATGAAGGTAGTTATGTGTGGAATCCGTTGTACCTAACACATCGGGGCCGCCATTAAGTACAAGATTCTCAAAAGAGACTTCCTTTTTTATCTTTTTAGAGTTAGTTTTAACTTTATGTATAAACCAGTTTTTAGTGACCACGGAGAAATAGGAAAATGCTTTTGAACCGCGGTCCGGATTATATTTGTTTAATATGGTAGTTAACCAAACTTTGCAGTCTTCTTTTAAAGAGTCTATATTCGGAAGAATAGTAAATTTATAAGTGAATACAATTTTATCAACTAACTCAGAGAAGGCCGGCTGGAGGAGTGTTACATATAATTTAGTTCTTTCTTTGTTACATACTGTTTTGCAATAATCTATTATTGCCTGTTCGTGCACTTTTGTAAAATAAAGATTTTTGGTCCTTTTTCTTCGCTTTCTCAGCGGTGACGGCGTGGTCGTTGTGGTGTTGGCAGTCATTCTCCTTCGCTCTCTTCGTCATCAAAATCTTCGGGCGGGGCTTCGATGGCAGGATCAACAACTATAAAATCTAGATTTTTGATTCTAGCAGTTATTTCTTTGCCATGTTTTATCAGGGCTTCCAGAGTCGGGTCGCCGTAGAACATATCCATTTCGTGGAGTGCGTCGACGTGCTCGACGTATGAGGTGATAATATGGCCAACGTTGGCCACATCTTCTTCTGTTGTTCTCATAATCTTTATTAGCCAACGAGCGTAAAAGATAAATAGTATATTAAAAGCGATACTCAATGTTAGTATGATTTCTATCATGATTTATAAATATCCTCTTTCGCTTCTCTCTTTTGATTCTTAAGATCTGATTGAGCATCTTTTATAAAGTTATTGACGATATTACCCGTCTTTCCCGGAGAGTTCTTTATTTTCTTCTTTAAAGTGAAAGCCGGTACCTTTGTAATATCGCCTTTTCTTTTGCATATTATGCATTCTTCTTGAACAAAATACATACCATGATGAACTTCAAAGCTCTCTTTGCAAGCATGGCATTTATATATATATCTTGGCAATTTTAATCAGATCCCGTAGTCGCGTTCTTTTCCAGCTCAGCTGTATTGTGTTCCGGAACCAGAGACGGGTCTGGCACTGGAAGCTTAAAACTCGGGGGGTTTTTGACTATCAACTCCTCCTTTGAATCAACTTCAAAAATAAAGTTGTTTAATACTGGTACAATATCACTCTGTTCTAAAAGTGATTTCTGTAGTGCCATCATTAGGGCACCCATTGCTTGGTTTGATAATCTCATTGATTTTCTCCTTTAGTTAGTTTTTTCATCCAACTCTCTATCATTTCTTCTAGCATAGTTTCGAAAGTGTATTCAGGGATCCAGCCAAGCACTTCTTTAGCTTTTGACGGATCTCCTTTTAAATATTTTAGTTCTTCTGGTCTCATAAACTTGGGATCCTGGGATACATATTCTTTATAATCTAAGTCTAAACTCTTAAAAACAGTATCACAAAGGTCTCTCACAGAGTGTGTTCTACCCGTAGCTACAATAAATTCTTCCGGTGTTTCGTGATTTATAATAAGATTCATGGCTCGAACATAATCTTTTGAGTGACCCCAGTCGCGGAAGGAATCCATATTTCCTAGCTCTAGCTTATCCTTCAATCCTAATTTGATTTCGACAGCGCGCTTAACGACCTTGTTGGTGACAAAGTTAGTGCCACGTCGTGGGGATTCATGATTAAAAAGGATCCCGTTACAGGCGTGTAGTTTGTAGGCATGCCGAAAGTGCCGTACCAAATTGAAGGCTAAAAGCTTTGCGCAACCGTAAGGACTAACTGGGTTCATCGGGGTTGTCAGCCTCTGTATTCCATCGTCGTCGACTGAGTTTCCGAACATCTCTGAAGAGCTAGCTTGGTAAAACTTTGCCTCTGGGGCAAGAGTTCTATACGTCTCTAACATATTCAAGACGCCTAGGCCGTTAGTTTGTATGGTAAAAGATGGCACATCAAAGCTTATTCTTACATGAGACATAGCCCCGAGATTGTAGATCTCATCTGGTTGGCTCTCTTTGAATATCCTGACTAATGACGGAACATCTAGTAGATCACCATAGTAGGTGGTGATCTGGCTTGTTATATCTGTGATTCTAGAATCTTGGTTCTCCGCCACAGAGTGCCTTCTTATCATACCGTGCACATCATACCCTTTTTCTAGGAGATGTTCGGCTAAATAGCTGCCGTCCTGGCCACCTAGGCCTGTTATTAGCGCTCTTTTCTTAGTCATTTGTTTTTTGTTCCTCTTTTAAAAATATTACACAAGGTTTCGTTTTAATTATTTTGACAAATTCAATGTAAACATTTTCATATTTGTCGCTTTTTTCTAATAAAGTAAAGGGCACGAGGGGTTCGCCGTGCCCATAAGAGATCATATCCCAGAGTTCGTAGATCATTCGGTAACATCCAGAAACGATTTATCTAGTTCTACCCCGTAATATGGCCCAGATTTGATTTCGTATAGAATAGTTCCTTCTTCTAGGACTTCAAAGCTGTGACCAGCGCGAAAGACGATGGCACAGTCGCCGGCGGTCAAGACTGTTTCATATATTGGCTGATCATTTATATCCCAAAAGTTAGCTTTGACTGAGCCTTCTAAGATTATCCAGCCTTCTTGCGTATAATCTGTTGTTCTTTCCAACTTATTATGTTTATGTGGCTTGAAGGTTAGGCCTTTTGGCATGCTTTTTGCACATATTTGTATATATTCTTCCGGTGGACAGACGTCAACGCGTTGGGTTGTTATTTCTGTTCTTCGACTAATCGCCAAGAGTAGTAAACCTTCCTGTTCTTTTGAATATATCATCTCTGGCATGAGGGTCTCCAGGCAACAATAGAGTAGCCGTCAACATAAAAGCTGCCGATATTACTTCTCTTTGCTTCAATAATGTCTATTCTACCATCATTTTCCAAGTCTTTTAAATGATTATAAAAGTTTGATAAATAGTTTCTTTCCTTAAAGTATTCGACACTTAAATAATCAGTTAATCTATTCTCTGGATCTAGCAGTTCTGCTATCGGTTCAATATGTAAACATATGGTTGGACTTTGCTCTATTAAGTAATCAATAAAGTTAGTATGGTCGGGACCTATTTGTTCTAATGCTGCGAAAGTATATACTCCCGAGTTATCGCCTAGAGTGAAGTCTTTATCAGCCTCAAAAAAATCAAAGCGCTTTGAGAGAAAGTCTTTATTATAAACTTTATTTATTTTATTTATTGTTTCCTGAGATGATGATGCCCAGTCTAGGCCCCAGATTTGGGCTTTGGGGTTTATGTCCCGCGCACGAAAAAGATTATGTCCAGTGCCGCATCCAAACTCATAGATGAAGTCAACGTCAGATAGGTACTTTTCGAACATCCAGTATTGTAAAATTCGAGCCATGTTATACTCAAAGTTCTCTGACTTCGGCTCTATGAACTCCCCAGCCCATCTTACATGTGGGAATTTCCCGAAGTATTTTGGTATTATAGATTCTTCTACTTCGTCTCTGTTCTCGGCCCAACCTGATATCCACTCATCGGCGCGGTGTTTGCCGGCTTTCTTTAGCCCTGATGAGATATGCTCCAATACTTTTATTATAAGTTTCTCGCGGTCTGCTGCCTTAACTTCTTCATAGTCCAAAGTATACTCCGAGATCTTTGCTTTCACATTATCTGAGAGTTGCTCTCCAAACACGGTCTCGAAGTCTTCTATTGTTAACTCTTTTATTTTCTTACTCATAGTATTTGTACCACCGTAATGTTTGTTTGATACCGGTATCCAAGTCGACTATGTCCTTCCCGTAAATATTAAACTCTTTTCTATACTTTTTCATGGAAAGACCGACCTTGTGGGGAGCTGATAAATTAGTTTTAGTCTTTTGTTTTCCTTTATTAACTTTAACTGAAAGGAAGCCTGATACTTTTTCTGCTAACTGGTAGATGCTTATTTCCTCAGTATCGCCTCCGACATTGTATACAATTTCTTTTCCTCTTAAGATAATGTTTAATAAGATTTCACAGCAGTCAGTTAAATACAAATAGTTTCTTATGCTGGAGCCTTCGTCATGCATATTAATCATGCCTGTTTGTTTTGCCTTGAAAATGAAATCTTGAAGTACTCTAGTATCAGTATCCAGAGTACCAGGACCGTAGGTTAGCGCGACTCTTGCTATTCTGGCCTCTATCTGATCATCCTTATTATATTCATTACATAAAGTTTCACCCGTAGCCTTTGAAAGCATATAACAGGATCGATTATTTTCTAGATCAAGTGTCCCCCTATATCCTTCGGGAGTCGGATATTCATAAGCATTACCATATATCTCGCTTGTACTTAGAAAAAGAAATCGAGCTTTCCTTTCTTGTATTTTGCGAATATGATCCATCAGGTTTCTAACACCGACAATATTTATCATTGTTGTTTTAATCGTATTATCTAAAAACTTTGCCGGTTGGCCATATCCGGATGCAAAGAAGACTAAATCTATTTCTTTTTTGATCGACCATTCTCCAAGAGACTCTGAGCAGTCCCAAGAAAAGTATGTAATGTTAGGTTTTCCGACAAGATGAAAGATTCTAGAGGCTCTAGAGACAGAACTGTATGAAGTTAGAATAATATTTATATTATATTCATGTTGATGGTTCAAATAATAAAAGAAATCCGCCAGAAAACTCCCGATTAAGCCGTTGGCACCGGTGATTAATACCGTCTTACCTCTTAGTTCTGGAAAAACATCCCTGGAATATAGACGATTGCACTCTTCCTCGATTACTGAGTGGTTATATTTCATAGAATACTCTCTATTGCAGTGGCTGTGAGGCCCAAAGCTCTCCTGTGTTCCTGTGCAGAGCCGTAATTCTCGCAGAACCTACGGGGTATACCTACTTTTTTATTCAATATCGCGATATCGTTAGCCATCGCGATGTCTGATATCATGTCACCGAAGGCACCAATTGTCGAGTTTTCCTCTACCGTAACCACTTTTTTGTGTATTTTTAGTATATTAACGATCATTTTCTCTGATTTTAGTGATAAAGGCTCAATCGTAGAGCTATAGACAACTGTATACTGATCAATATTAGGAATCTTGTAAACCTGCTCCAAAAGGTGTCCGTTGACAAAAATAGCAGTAGGTTGCACACCAAAGTTTAATATCTCACATTCATAAGGTTTTGATTTGGTACTAACTGTGTGTTGATCCTTTGTTAGCTTAAAATACTTTGGGCGGCCGCTAGACCATGCGCCTTCGAACAAGCTTGAGAATTCTGCAGAGTTTCCCGGGACAAAAATATCAATGTTAGGCAGTGCTCGTAATATTGACACATCCTCATAGCAATGGTGAGTACAACCGAGATGGGCATAATCGAAGGATGAGCCGACCGATGCTATAGTCACGTCCATATTTTGGTAGCAGAGGTCTATCTTTATCTGTTCAAAGGCTCTTTCCACACAAAAGGGTGCGATGGTATGGACTACTGGTTTAAAGCCCTCTGCGGCCAAGCCTGCGGCCATACTGATAATTGACTGCTCACATATGCCGGCGTTATAAAAACGATCAGGAAACCGGTCCTCGAAGTCCCGTAGCAAGTGGTGGCTTATATCTCCGATAAGAACTACCAGCTTTTCATCCCTCTCTGCCAATGTTAACAAAGTGTTCGCGAAGGTCTTACGCACTTTCTATTTCTCCTAGAAAAGATTGTAACTGTGACTTGTTTGGTGGGCCGTGGTGCCATGCAAAGGTTTCTTCTTCCATAACCTTTATTCCTTTGCCTTTGACTGTCTTGCATACCAGACAGAGGAGTTGATTTTTATTCTCGCTGATCTTCTTCTTAATCAGTTCTACGTCGTGCCCGTTGCAAGTCTGGACATTCCAGCCAAACTGTTCAATCTTGTTCTCGATATTAAGTACTGGCATTGATCTAGACTGAGAATTATTATCATCAATAATACATACAAGATTGTCTAGTTTTAAATTATAAGCCAATAATAATGACTCCCATATTGTTCCTTCATTAGATTCCCCATCGCCTATCAAACAATAGATTGTTCCGGATTCGTTTTTTATCCTCTTAGCTAGGGCGGCGCCGATGGCCATTGGTAAACCATGACCAAGGGAGCCCGATGAGGAATATATTTCTTTCATCTTTCCTCTGTGGGGGTGACCGCCTAGGCGACTACTATATGAACAGAAAGTTTTAAGTTCTTCTTTTTCTATTATCCCGACACTTGCAAAGACAGAATAAAGTGCCAGACAGCCATGGCCCTTACTAAGTATAAAAATATCATCATCTTTTTTGACTTCTTTGTAAATTGCATATATAATCTCTACAATTGATAGCGCGGAAGGAATATGGCCGGCTGATGCATAATACGAAGCTTCAAGAATCATTTTTCTTATCTCTTTTAGATTTCTCTTCAGCACCTTGAGCCATACTTTCTATTTAAATAGTGCACTGTCATATGCGGGTTAATATACATGGCTGCAGCAGACACATTTGAGTCCGTACAGATAAGATGAGCACACCTTGAAAGCAAAATTGCCTCTATCAATACTTCCTCACCATGCTTTGGGCCGGCCGAATGATGTAAATGTATTGGATCTTTTGTATAGTATTTTGGCATGCGTGTGGCCGGATAAACTATCACCTTATTCACTTTGCTATTAAAAGTTTTTATAATTTCGGCGATGGCTTCATTGTTGTCCGATGCAATATATAAACTTATTTTTTCCGTGTTTGTATTTAAATAATCTTGTATTGCTTCTTTATAAGCTTCAATGGGCAAGGCTTTATGTGGATATTCTAGTTTTTTATCTGTTCCTCGAACATGGACTGCCATAACTTTTTCGTGTTCTTGAAAATATTTATCATAAAAACAATCAACCTTTGATAATATTTCTTTTTTGATTTTTATATTTTTTTCTATAACTTCATTTATTTTTTTTCTGTGTCTTCTTTCTCTGTCTGTTTCCAATAAGTCCCACAACAAAAGTGGTTCATATGAGTGTATATTTTTAATTAAAAATTTATTTTCTATATCAAAATCCAATTCTCCTATCAAGAAAATATCCGACACTGAATGTTCTTCTTTAAGAGCCAGCTCAATCTTATGCTCATTCAATGGTTCAAAATAATACTCCCAAGGAGTATTAGAGCCATTGTGGCCGGTGTCTGACCAATATAAGCATCTACAATGCTTTAAACCCGGAGTATTGTTATTTGATCCCGGGTGTTGATCCGTTAAAAAATTGTTTTTATCTTTTACAAATCTAGGGTGCCCATTTTTACTGGCTTCTATGCTTCCGGGTCGGCCCATGTTTGGATCTCTGCGGCCCGGGCCCCAACGAACAACAGGAATATAATCGTTATCTTCTGCCCATTTAATGTTGTCGATTGTATGCAGAAAAATAGAAAAAAGACCATATGGTCTTGAGTCAATTATTAAGAACTTTTTATCTTCCATTAAAATAACCTTCGTATATATTTGACATCTTCTCTCCAAATACATCTTTATTTCTATTAAATATTAGCCTTTCTTCTTCAAATCTTTCTTCGCTATTGGTAATAGAGGTTGAGAGGCCTTCAGGGTTATTATAATATAAACCTAACGTTCTTTCAAGCTTTTTAAATTTAATACCGGAATGAACAAATCGGAGCCACATATCCCAGTCGGCTGCATATTTGAGGCTTGAATCAAAAAAGCCGACAGTATTGTGAGCTTTTTTTCTCCAAAGAGGCATTGGCCCGGGGAGACACTTTATCATGTTCTCTGATGTAAAGCGGCCTTTTGAATGCTCATATATTTTATTACTTTCAAATGTTTCAGTATCTTCAACTATATGATCAACTTCATAACAGTCAGAATAAATCAAACTACAATCAGTACTAACTGTTAAGAGTTTTGATAACTCTTCTATATGATCTGACCTTCTAAGATCATCAACATTTGCTATTGTTAAGTATTCTCCTGTGGATTTCTCAATTGCTAAGTTCATTGTCTCCTGAACTCCTATACGAGAATCCAGTCTATAATATTTTATGTTGGGATGCTTTTCTTCATATTCTTTTATAGTCGATTCATATTCGTTATCCGGTGAGTTGGCGTCTAAGATTAATAACTCACACTTATCAAATACAGTTTGAGAAGTTATATTTTTCATAAAGTTCTCGATAAAGTCTCCACCTTTATAGAGGGAAGTAATAATCGATATTTTTGGAATAGCAATGGGTGTAATGAATATATTTTCTTCTTTCTTTTCCAGCAGATCTCTATAGACTTTAAAAACTTCTTTTCTTTTGTCTCGAAGAATTCCTAATAAGTCCTCTGGTTTTGTTTCCCTGAACCAGCTTTCACTAGCGACGCCCAAGAGTTTATTTGTGATGATCTTGCATCCTAATATTTTTGCTTCTACAACTAATCTGTTAAATGATTCCAGCCACTGAGGGAGAAATATTAAAGTTTCAGTTTCTGAAAGCGCTTGCAAGAAATCTTTGTAACTCATTTCAGGAAGTGATCTTGCACTAATGGAGTTGTTCTTGCAATATTCTTTTGCTGCCGGGGTGCCTTTGTTTCTGTTATCGGATTCTAAAAAAGAATATTTTGTTGTTTTCTTCTTGTTTATATATTCGGACAATGTGTCCAGTTGTTCATCTGACCAAAGATTACATGATAAGTTAACAACCTTATCTAAAAGAAGGTTTTTTTGAAGCACTTCTGCGTGTATTTTACTTTGGCACAATACAGCGCGGGCTCCATGGAAAAAGTCTCGGTTGATGATATTCTTCTGCGGAGCTAGCATATTAATGAATTTAGAAGGATCATTAGTGGAAACATATTTGTGATCATGTTCTAAAATGATATAATCGATATTATGTGAAAGGATAGTATCTTTGAGCATCGCCGGAAGGTTCATGAAGTTTGAGATTATAAAAGTGTTGTTTTTGTGTTCTTCTAGATTTTCAAAGTCGACATGGTTGGAATGATGCTTTTCTATTATATAATTTGATGATAACTCTTCTATTAAATTATTATTATAATATTCTGCCCCACCAGTAATACCATCTTCCAAAAAGAAGTCTGATATAAAGATGATCTTTTTCATTACAAAGTTTCTATTTCCTGTTGTGATTGCATCCAGTCAATAACTTCAGGAATCTCGGGTTCGATGCCAAGTGCTTCTTTGAGCTTGTTATTTATGATGTCAGGACTATGAGTACGCAGGACTGTTTTCTGTAAGGTTTGGGCCCACTTCTTATACATTCCATAATTTTTATAAACTTTTTGGAGCTGAGATTTGAAAGAAGCTTCCTTTGGATAAGCCCATTTGCTTCCTTCTATCAAAATATTCTCCCAGACAACCTGTTTTTCAATCTCCTTAAGATCATATGAGACCCTAGCGAAGAGCTTTTTTTCCTTCTCTTTGTTATTTTCTCTAATATTTCCTGTCAAAAAGTCCAAATGGCCGCTCCAATCGGTCGCGATGACGGGTAGGCCGCTATATGCAGCTTCAAAAATGGGCAGTCCATAACCTTCTCCGTGAGTGGAAGAGACATATGCTTTAACTTTAGAGTGGGTATAAAGGGAATGTAACTCAGACTCTGTTAGATCGCCGTGAATTAGATATATCTTACACTTGCGGGGGCCTTGCTTGGCAACTTCCATCGTGATATACTGTTTAGTGTGTTTCCGGTCGATAACGCTGCTGCCAGCTCGGGATGTTTTTAAAATGAGGCCTACATCTTCATTTTCTCTGAACTCTTCCACAAACCATTTAATAGAGTTTTCTATATTCTTGCGAGCGCCGAGGAGTGCAACAGTTAAGAAATTAAAATTAGTTTTAAAATCGATATCTAATGCTTCTTTTTCAAAATGTTTTACTGGGTAAGGTACAACCTCTACCGGGCAGTTACAGCCTATTACTGTTTTTGTTTGTTTTCTTTCATTCGATACTTCGTATTTGGTTTGGACAAATCCGAGCTTTGCATGTTCTGATGGGACTATGATTTTATTAATGCCTTGATGGGTCTTTACAATCCATGCTGGTGACACACGATCAGTTTCAATACCGGCTGTAACACAAACAGAATACTCTGCTTTCTTTTCAAATTCATTGGGTATGCCTACGTGAATTTGATAGTTGTATTCTTGGTTCGTATTATTCGATTTACTAATCTCTGCATAACTCTGATATTTGGTGATATCTTGAATTATGTTTTCTTCAGCGTCTAATATCCAACTAGTATTGCCCCAATTTAGTGGATTAACAAAGATGTCTAGGCCCTCGATGTCTTTGAGGGCTTTATATACCAGCCTAGAGTGCTCTCCATACCCAGAGCGCGTTAGTATTGGCGCCTCTAATAAAACTCTCATTGTATTTCAAATACCTCCCATGCTTTATATCCTTTTCTGGTGTCCCAAGAACCGAACTCTTCGAATACCTCTTTAAACGTTTGGTACCACAATCCAGTGTATTTATCCATACCGTATTTACTCAAAACATATTTGCGGCCATCAGAGCCAAGCTGCTTTCGCTCTTCATCAGTCATATCATAAAAGGATTCCATCGCATCTAGAAAGTCTTCTTTACTTATTCTATCTTCATATATATAGGGGACGTCCTGAGATCCAATGATAGCCTTTGATGTTGGTTCGATACCTATACCAAAATGCTTTTCTCCATCAGTGATCTGCTCTTGTAAGCCACCTGTCATGTTAACTATAATTGGAGTCTCGCATGCTAAAGATTCCAAAGTTGAAAGGCCGAAACCCTCTGCGTCTGAAATGTTGACGGTGCAGTCTGACAGATTATAGAGAAATGAAAGTTCTTTCGGTGGAAGCTTTTGCACTGAAATAAGAATTTCGGATTGGCTCATTCCCAGCTTATCAATAATAGCCTCTAAATCCTGACCATTAGGGTCCTTTGGTTCGGTATGCATGATCAACATTGCTTTATCGCGGCCGACTCGGTCTAAGAACTCGTTAAACCAAAAGATTAATGTACCCGATTGTTTGCGGCGGGCGTTTCTGTTATTCCAAAAGAAAACCATGCGGTCTTGGCAGCTGGCTTGATCAACTATCGTTTGATATTCGGCCGGCTGTCTCTTCTTAAATACGTTTGTATCGACAGTGTGGGGAATTCGCACAGATTTTACATCCGGTGAGACTGTCTTTACAATATCATCTGTGAGCTTACTTATAGTACAGACGACGTCGTTGGAGTCGTAATAGGATTTGTTGTAAGTTGGATAAGGATAGTTATCCCAGACATGATAATAAATCATCGGGAGATGGGGCCTGATTTGATCCTCCATTTGCCATAACCATGTATAGAAACGCGGGTCGGTCATAAACCACATTGCATCAGGCTTATAATGATTTATCATTTGTCTGATTATAGTGGGGTTCCCATAACCGTCGACGGGGTGTATAATCCAATCTTCGCCGTATGGGTCAACTCGGGAGGGTTGATAATCATTATGCTTTATTGCTCCCGCTAAGCAAACAAAGGAAAATTCTCCTGTTTTGAGCATGCCTTCTATCATATATCTAGTTTGAGTACCAACCCCAGAGGGAGCCAGTGGGCTATCAGCTATCACCAATATCTTTTTTTTCATGTACACTTCTCAGTTTTATAAAATTTACAGTATCTGCAGGAGAGTCTATTCTTTATTGAAACTTTCCTTTTAATATTTATAACAGATCTCTCCAACAAACTTAAGCAGTTATTTGTTTTTTTTGCACCGTTTGATACACGGACTAACTCTACTACGTCCTTTTTCGCGGTTCTTTTTAAGAGCGCGAAATAAGTTTCAACATTCTTTGCATCAATACTGTGCTTTTTTGCGAAAAAATGTTTATACATAGTTAATTGATAGTTAATAATCTTATCAGCCTTTTTTTGTGCTGGCCAGCCCCAAGAGCAGGTCTTCCAATCAATAACGTGATACTTTCCGTCGGTCGTCTTTAACACTAGATCAATAAAACCTTTAAATTTTTTGTCATATGCCGGGAATTCATCTATAGGTGTCATTAAAGCCTCTTCTGTTGAAAAAACTTCAAAGTCTCCAAAATGCTCGATTATGGCAGGGAGGATTTGTTCGCAGATTGGAACTGCTTGACTTCTCATCTCACTCACGAGTTTGTTATCTAATGAATAATCATTTTCTTTGAGTTCTGTAAGTTCCTTTAAAAACTCACTTTCGAAAACTTCTAATGCATTAATCTCGGGGTTTGGTATCTTTTGTTCGCAAGCGGTGTGGACCGCGGTCCCGAAGGCGGTATATTCGTTGCCAGAATAATATGGCTCTTTATCTATATATATAAGCTTATGTTTGTGGGTACACTCGTTCCAAATCTTAAATTCAGAATAACTTATCTTTTGTACTTCTTCACTGTTTTTCAATTTTCCCTGCTTTCTGAGTTGTCTTATTTTGTTTTTTCGAAATATTCGATATACGTCTCCTGATCGAAGGCTGGTTTTTCTTCTTTGTGGGAGCAGATACAGGTGCTGACTTGGGTTCTATTGTTGTCATTTTGGTGACGTTCTCTTTTTGAGTGTTCACCAAGGAAAAAGTCCAAGTACCTTCTGTTTTCATGTTTCCTCTATTAGAGTTACCAACTGTGTGATCGGGAGCAGATATTATTTCTTTTATTTTATACTCTTCCCCTAGTATATCAACAAGTTCATCAGTTGTCAAGCTTATTATAGGATTTTTAGCGAAATATCGTACCTCGCATTCAACAGATACTGTAAGGGTGTTCCCTTCTACTTCTTTTTTAATTTCTTTATTCATGATCTTCCTCCATAAGTTTATATAGTTTTTTATGTAGTGTGGGACATATGTTCTTCAAGAACCGGGCGGCGTCGTGATGGTAGAAAGCTTCAAAACCATTTGCAAAGTATTCTCGTAAAGAAGTCATGCCATATGGCGAATAGAATAAGTTATGACTCAGCGAAGTCAGGATGGGATAACCCACCTCCATATAGAGAAAATCATCAAAATTCTTATCATAATCTGAGTTTAAAAAAGTTATTAGCTCGGCCTCGAAACCTTCAGATTTGAGTATAGTATAAAGTTGTTTTCTTTTTTCTGTAAACTCCTTTTCCAAGAAACCATCAGCATAAATATCAGCCTGATAGATTTCCTCAACTGAATGTGCAATTTCATGAATAATGTCATCACATATGTCGTCCTGGTCATCTTGTTCATTTGTTACAAATATACTTGAGTTTTCGTATGCTGCTTGGATTTCTCTTTCCTTAAGAAATCCAAAGTCTCCGATATATATCGAATCTAGATTTCCTAGGAGGTGTTTTGGAATCTCTTTTTCTATCCTTGAAAAGACTTCACCAATGGAGATTTCTGGATTACTTATTGGATCCTTAATGAATATCTCAACACCTGACCAAATAAAGTGATTCTTTTTTCTTTCTTTTCTTTCAATTATCTTTTTTAAACTCATTTCTCTTCTTTTCTATGCTCTTTTTTTCAGCTTCAGCTGTGCGCAATTGCTGCTGCACCATAAAATCCATGTCGGTCAAGGCTTGGGTGTATCCATTAACCCAACTTTCTTCTGTCATGCTTAATAAAAACTCTGGGAATTCATCTGTGAAAACATCTGAAATATGCTGGATTGTGATTTCATTGTTTTCCGGAAGAATCTTGTTCCCCACAAAATTTACAATAAGATCTCTTAACTCTGTATCTTTTTTCTTTGTTGTCTGTTCTTCTGTTTCCATGATTATAATTTTAAAGCAGCAATTGTGGCCACTTTTGATCTCTCTCCCTTCAATAATGTTATGTGTCCAGTTATAGTTTCGTTTTTAAGGCGCTCTACGACGTATGAGAGGCCGTTGTTGGTTGCATCTATATACACGTTGTCAATCTGCTCTATATCCCCTGTAAGGACGATTTTGGTGCCTTCTCCAACGCGGGTCAATACTGTCTTAATCTCATGCTGTGTCATATTTTGCACTTCATCAATAACCATATATGCATTGGAGATGGAGCGTCCTCGTATAAAAGTCATTGCTTCTACTTCAATTTGTCCCTTTTTCTGATACATATCTAGTGTTATTCTATCATCTCCCATAAGAAATTGCAAGTTATCTTGTATGGGCGCCAACCATGGAAGCATTTTTTCTTCTAGAGTGCCGGGAAGAAAGCCAATATCTTTGCCCATGGGCTCAACTGGTTTGGTCACTACAATCTTTTTATATCGTGAGCTTGCACCTAAGACCTGTTCAAGGCCTGCGGCTAATGCTAGCAACGTTTTACCAGAACCTGCTTTACCTATCAGACTAACAACTGGTATTTTAGGATCCATTAGCAAGTCAAGTGCAAACTGTTGTTCTTTGTTTCGAGCTTTAGTTTCCCATACTGTGATATTCGGGATTTTTTGAAGTGGAGAATTATTGTCAAGAAACCTAGCAAGTGCTGTCTTTTTCGAATTTGAACTGGAAATAAGCATCACAAACTGGTTTGGGCAAACATTCCACTTCTCTTCCAGAAGGACCGGTTCGCCACTGTAGAACTTTTCTATTATTTGATCATCCACTAAGATATCGCGAAGACCAGAGAATAAGTCTGTGGGACTTTCTACTACTTGTTCTACATGATAGTCTTCAGTTAGGATGCCTAGCGCATCGCATTTCACCCTCATATTAATATCACGAGTGACAACGACGACCTTGCGAGTTTTATTATCTTCCATCTCAGAAAGAGCTGTTGCGATTATCTGATTGTCGGAATCTTCTAAATCTAGATCATCGGGGAGGCAAAACGGATTATAACTTTTTACCTTTATTATACCTTTGCCCCTTTCAAGTCTTACCCCCTTCGAGAGGTTCCCCTTTGATCGCAGCTGATCTAATTTACGAATTGTTCTGCGCGCTTGAGCACCTACAACATCCTGTCTTTTTTTGTGTTTGTCTATCTCATCTAATACTTTGAGCGGTATTAAAATATCATTATTTGAGAAAGATGTGATAGATTCAGCGTCTGTTAGGTAAATATTCGTATCTAATACATAAGTTTTTTTAGCCAAAATGAATCCTTGTGTTTTTTCTCTATTGAAATACTAACACAATAATTATCATTTATTAATGATTTTTGTTACAGTTAACGGTGCTTTTCTGTAAATAATTGTATTATCAAATTTGAAGGCCTTGTTTGTGTGAACAATCTGTGGGACATCCTCGAACGAGGGTGTAGAGATGTTCACTGGCCAAAGAATTAACAACAATTTTACGTAATAAGTATACATTTTTTTTGTCTCCTAAAGTAAAATACTTAAAAAAAGCCTCTTTTTCAAGTATTTATTATATATGAACACGAAAAAAATACTTCTATTGTTGACTCTTGGGTTGCCGTTTCTTTCATGCACATATACACGCTCGATAAATAGTTCCGAAATAATAAACCCACCCAATAAAAACTTTGTTAAAGTATACAAAGAACTTGTTTTGACAAGATGTACTAAGAAAAAAGCGAAAGGTAAAAAAGAGGTTACCTGTGAGAGCCGCACTTCTTGGTCAACAGGTAGCGGATTGATATTAGATATAGTTCCTGGTAAAGTTGTGGCTATGACTGCTGGGCATGTCTGTTCAAGTGCTAGCGCATTTGTTGAGGAAGACAAGATATATAAATATTTCTGGAATGAAAAAATAGTTGTCTTAAATTATAATGCTAAATTCTATAAAGCCACTATTATTGCGATGGAACAAGAAAGTGATAAATCTTCTGATCTATGCGCAATTCGTGTACCTGGACTGGAGGAGAGTGATTCTTCTAGGAGTATTAAAATGTCTTTGCAGCCGCCGAAGATAGGAGAGAGTATTTATTATATGGGGGCGCCGGCGGGTATCTACCACCCGCCCACTGCTTTGATTGTTAAGGGTAATTATAGTGGATCCATTAATAAATTTTCCTCTCTTGTGACATTAAAGGGGGCGCCGGGTGCTAGTGGATCGGTCATTATGTCCCTTGATCATAAAGCGTATGGAATATTGTATGCGGTGCACCCAACATTCGACCATGCAACTGTTGCGACGAGTTATGATGCTACCAGAGGTTTTCTAAATAAGATAAGAAAAATCTTAAATAAAGAAAAGTAGGCTATTCTGCAATCATATGGTATCTCACATAGACCTTATAATTCATGGAAATGCCGTCCATACCTTTGCCAGGGCCGGGGGCCGCGGCAGTGAAATACACATTTTGAACTTGTTCATTTTCCATAATGTTTATCAGTGAATCCAAAGACATTATATTAATAGTGAATCTATAGACACTGTTCCCCATACCTTTGTGAGGGTAAGGCATATGACTACTAAATTCTATAAACTCTTCCTTTTCTACTAGCGGCTGCAATAGACTTAATGACTCAGCTTCTGTAATATCTCTCATTTCATTCTCCTAGATTACTTCATCGATCATGCCGAATTCCAAACATTTTTCTGC
>Ga0098033_1000220_pt1 | contig 29074 bp, 40 predicted proteins | sample 1_EtaG_FD_75049 | JGI IMG/M metagenome (GOLD analysis project Ga0098033, IMG submission 75049) | Marine viral communities from the Subarctic Pacific Ocean - 1_ETSP_OMZ_AT15124 metaG | ecosystem: Environmental > Aquatic > Marine > Oceanic | place: Pacific Ocean | collected 2015-01-07
GTGACGAGCGCGTGCGGGATTTCCACGTGGTTCGGCACCCGTTCGTGAACCCCGTCGATGCCCGAATGGCGCGGGGCTACATGGCGACCTGGTGGCCGTCTGCGTCGCAGGCGTCTACCGAAGAGTGGATCGCGAATCGCGCCGAGGAGGCCGGGGATCTGCTTCAGGGCCGCCTTCTGGAGATCGAGCGGTATCCGCACCTGTACCTGTCATCGCAGAGCTTCCGCGAAGCTGGGCTCGCAGCGCTGGATCTGGTGATGGCGCGGAATGGTTTTGGGCAGGGCGGAGCCAGCCATGCGGAGAATATCCGCAGCCTAGATATTCGGCTGGGCAACCGGGTAGCGGGGATCGCCAAGAGTGCGATCCCGTATGACGCGAACGATGACGACGCCGTTGCGGATTCTGAAGTGCGGGTCTCCACCGGGAGGCTGCGCCGATGACCGACGCCGCAGCGTACCAGGTCGTGGTGGACGCGATCGTTGGGCTGGACGTCTCGGACGACCAGAACGGCGAACATGACGTGTTTTCGCACTTCGAGGGCCGCGAAGAGGATTTCCCAGCGCGGGACCGTGTCTTTGTATTGGAGCGCACCCGGGGCCCCGGGGCCCATCCGGCCCGCGGCGCATGCGAGCGCCAAGCGGAGTTTTCAGTGATCGTCTACTACAGCCGAACGGACGGCATGAATGCGCGGGCGCTCACGGACGGGAAGCGCATCGATGACGTGCTGATGGGGCTCCCGGGCGGCTTGGCACAGGTGGAGGCACCTTTTCCGGCCGAGCCGCACCCCCAAGAGCACTACATTTTCGACGTTCGAACCTACCGCGTCAGCTGGAGCGTGTACTGATGGCCTACTTTGGAGATAACCTATTCTCAGGCGCATACGACGACGAGGCCTCATACGGAGTTCAAGACGCTTCCGCATACGTCGCCTTTGAGTCGACCCTTCCGCAGATGTCGCCCGCTCGCGAGGTCGAGGAGCTCCAACTGTCGTCCCCGTCGGACATGGTTGGCCGGGACCGGGTGGTCGGCAGCTCGCACGGCGGGTCGCTGACGTTCGGCGGCCCGCTGCGGTCGCAGCTGGCGACCTACGACGCGGACACCGGCGCTGGCACGGCCCTTATTGAGGGCCCGCTGATGCTGCTGCTGCGGGAGGCGATCGGGGACAAGACCACCGGCACCTGGGTCAGCAGTGACATCGGCGCCGGATCGGACGCGAACACCTGGGAAGGCACCGCAGCAACCCCGGCTCCGGGCGACTGCTACGGCGTCGCCGCGGATACCACCGGGGCGCTGCGCGCCGCCGGCTTCATCAAGTCGGTGTCCGGCTTCACGTTTACGATGTTTGAGGACTCGATCGCGGTGCCGGTGAACGGCGACGAACTAATCCCGATGATCACCATGTATCCGGGCGGAACGGCCCCGGTGTCCAAGAGCTTCAAGATCGTGGGCACCGACGCGGAGCACAAGGTCACCGCGCTCGGCTGCATCCCGTCCAAGGTGATATTGGACGTCGCGCCCGGAAAGCAGCCCACCGCTGAGTTCACATACGACGTGGACAGCTTCAACTTCTACAGCTCCGGCGGCGGTCTGCTGACACCGGCCGCGCACCAGCGCATCCCCGCGTTGATCGGCAACAACGGCGGGCGTCTATGGCTCGATGGAGACACGCTGCAGGATGGCACAGCGGAGCCGATGGGAACGTGCGGGTTCGCTGGTGTGCGCATCGAGATCGACCTCGAGCTGGGCGTGATCCCGTGTGGCGGGTCCGCGTCGGGCGTCGCCACGGTCTACGTGCGACGGCGCAACGCGAAGGTCACCTTCACGATTCCGCATGTGAGCACCTGGATCACCGCTCCGATGAGCAAGTTCCAGGACTCGTTGGTGAACGGAACCACGATGAGCATCAGCGCCATGTGCGGCGACACGATCGGCCAGTTCTTTGGCGTGCTCATCCCTGCGGCCCGAGTCATTGCGGAGCCCGGCTACGGCAGCAACGACGGGACGATGGGCTTCACAGTGGAGATGGAGCCCACCGCGTATGACGGCGATACCAGCGGCGCTGGTGCGGCTGATGCGCCGCTGCGCGTCGTCTTCGGCTGATCACACGACAGGAGGCGCCCGTGGCGCTGAAGTTCAAGGTCAGGACCTCGCGTGAGCCGCACTCGGTGGTGTGCACATTTGACGATGACGTGTCACAGAGCGACGAGGCGGACCGCGGCTGGATCCCGCTGGATCGAGCCAGTGTTACTAACGACGCAACGGTGTTGGATGTGCGGCCGCTGAACGTCACGGAGCGCGCCGAGTGTCGCGACGAGGGCGGGTGGCGTCGCAGGCATCTAGCCATGGCCCGGAAGGGCACCGTCGCGGTGAACGGGGAAGAGAAGCGCTGGAAGCTATCGCGGTTCTTCGAGGGCCTGAGCGACGATAGCCTCCTCCTTCTCCTGGGCTACTACGTCGCCGCGATCAGCGCGGCCGAAGATCCGCAGAAGATCCAGCGCATCGCATGCGACGGTGGCGAGGTCGACGAGGACGAGGACGACGAAGCGGAAGGCGAGTGAGTGGAGGCAGCACCGGTGGAAGCTACTTGCGCAGTTCGAGGCGGACCAGGAGCGACAGATCGGCTTCTGGCGTCTCTCGAGCTGCGGCAAGTGCGACGGGTCCGGCTGCGTAGGGCGCAGCTACCCGTTCGGCCCGCCGCTGGGCTTTCCGCACTGGCCAGCCTGTCCCGTCTCTCTGCTCAAGTCCGCCGCGTGGCAGTACGTTGTCCAGCTCTACAACGCGGCCAACGTCGCCCCGTTGTCCGGGTGGCCGGTGGACTATCCGGCGTGGGTGGTGGATGCGCTGGAGCCGGTAGGGTCGGCTATGCAGGAGAAGGCACGCGCCGACGCCAAGGCCAAGGGGGGCTGACGTGGCGGTGACGCGCGGCAAGGTGGTTCTCGACATCAAGTTCCATGGTGCGGCGTCGACGGGCAAGGCAGCATCGGATGCCGAGAAAGACATCAAGCGGGTGCAGTCGGCCTCGGACGGCGCGGGCAATTCTCTGCGGGTGTCCCTGGGTGGCGCTTCGGAGGAAGCGTTCGGCAAGTTCAGCACGGCGATCGGCGGTGGGGTCGCCAAGCTGGGGTTCTTCGCCGATGGCGTAATGGCGGCCGTGGACGCGGTGAGCGCGCTTGGGGAGCGCCTGGTTGAGGCGGCGGCCCGTGCGGACCAGATGGACGCGTTGCGGAACTCCATTCGGGGCGTGGACCAGGTTATCAAGGAGGCCCAGGAGAGGTCCGCCGGCTTCTTCTCGAAGGAGGAGATCGCCAAGCTCGTGGCGGAGTTCCAGACGTTCGACATCGTAGCCGAGGACTTGGGCGGTACGCTCCGCGAGGTGGCTGCAACCAGCGTTCGGCTCGGCCGAGACGCCGGCGACTTGATCGACCAGGTCACAGAAGGGGTGTCCAAGCAATCGGCGCTCCGGTTGGACAATGCGGGGGTCATCGTCGTTGCCGCGGATGCAGAGGCGGCCTACGCGGAGAAGCTTGGAACCACCGTTGAACTGCTGGACGAGGGTCAGAAGAGGACCGCGCTCCTCTCTGAGGTCACCGCCAAGATGGCGGAAAAGAACCGCTCGATCATCTCGCTGGAGCAGACGAGGACAGGTGTCCTGAAGAAGCTGTCATCATCGTGGGATGACTTCACGGCGGGGATAGAAACCTGGGTGGCAGATCAGGCAGTGGCGTTCATCGACGTTGTCAGCGACTCTGCGATCGGCCTCAACGACTTCGAGCGCACGGTGGAGAAGGTCTCGCGCGGTGTCGCTGTGGAGCTCCGCAACCAGCGGAACGCCTTCATGTCCTTCTTCGCGGACATCCGGAAGAACGCGGAGCTGACGAAGAGGACGCTGCGAGAGCTTGACAAGCTGGGCGCCGAGACGAAGAAGAAAGCGAGCGACAAGGAAGAGGCGCTGCAGATCGAGCAGAACGCGCGGAATGTGGCGTTTGTGGAGGCCCAGGCCGAGGCCGCAGAGAAGCTGATGGACCTGGCAGCGAAGGAGGAAGGGACGATCGCGGGGATCGCGTTCAGGGACCTGGTAAGCGCCAGCAGCCTTCTTATTGGGGATCGCGACTTCAAGGCGCTCCATGATATCGAGGACGAGAAGAAAGCCGTGATGGAGGGGGTAGCCAAGCGCGCGGAGGAACTGGCGGAGGCCCAAATCAAGCGGGACATCGCTGCGTTCAAGTCTCGGCGGAAGGCGACCCATCTGCTGGAGAAGGAGTTGGAGGGCCTCGAGGAGGAAGCCAGGCTGATCCTCGAGGAGCACGACCTCATCAAGGCTGGCTCGGCGCTACGGCTGCTCCAAGTGCAGAACGCCAAGAAGCTAAGCAAGGCCCGGCGCCAGCTGGCAGCTGTGGAGGGCACCAGCGACCGCGCGGTCAAGAAGCGGATCAAGTTCCAGGTGAGGGTGAACGATCTGGAGCGCGAGAAGAATCAACTGGCCTTGGATGGCGTGGCGGCAACCCGGGGCGGTGGAGGAGGCGGAAGCGCCCGTGTGGAAGAGGCCCAGGCGCTCGCGGTGACCGAAGCCGACCGGCTGAACCTGGCCGCCGCCCAGCTGAAGGCCCGGGGCGACATGGACGACGCGACGCAGCGTGAGCTCGTGGCGCTCAGTGAGTCCCTGGCGGTGCAGAAGGCGATGGTGGCCTTCGAGTCGGGACGCATCACGTCGGCCCGGCTGCGGCACGACATCCAGCTGGCGGAGGTAGAAGCGGGCGGCAAGCTGCTGCGTCTGGACGAGGCCCGCGCCAAGGCCGCCAAGCGAAGGCGACAGGAGGAACTGGACGACATTCAGCGCCTCAAGGATGAGCGGCGCTCGGTCCGGGAATCCCTGGGCGTCGGCGAGTCCGAGATCGAGAAGCAGCTGGAGCGCATCGACAAGGCCGAGGAGAAGGGCCACATCCAAGCGGATGAGGCTGCGCGGCTCCGGGTCCTCGCCAAACTGGAGGATGGCTATTCCAAGGTCGCCGACGCTGCCGAGATGGCTGCCGCGGCGCAGAACAAGGGCGCAGCCGCCATGGGCCGGATGGTCCAAGCCATCCAGAGCAACGCCAAGGCGCTCTCCGAGGGCGGGGCAGGGGCCATCGCTGCGTCTGGCAACATCGCAGCCGCCCTGGTCGACGATGAGAAATCGATCGCAATCATCAAGGCGATCAGCGCCACCGCGGCCGGCTTCTTCGCGCTGGGCCATGGTGATTTGCGCGGCGCAGCGGCCTACTTCACCTCGGCGGCCATGTACGGGATCGTCGCTGGGACAACGCCATCCCGCGCCGCTGGCGGCGGAGGCGGCGGAGGCGGCGGAGGCAGTCGTGCACGCTCCCGGGCCTTGGAGCGCCCCGAAGATCGCCAGGGCGGCGGGGCGACCATCCTCGTTTTCAACCAACCCGTGGTAGGCGGCACCGCTCAACAGATCGGCGCGACGCTGGACGGCTTCGTTCAGTCGACCCGGGGCACCGGCCGCGCCTCGGCGAGGATGTAGCGGTGGGGTGCGCGTTCGCCACGGAGGGCTGGGACACCGGGAACTTCGTTGTGCAGATCGGGGTTGATATTGACACTTGGGAGTACGACGTGGAGCTCGCCAACGACGTTGAGTCCTGCGTTGGGATCGCGGAGAACATCGTGGCTTGGGCGAACGCTGGCGCTCGGCCGTGGTCTGGCCCTGTGTTCAGCTGGACCGAGATTGCGTTCGCTGGCCAGTTCGCGGTGCAGTTCGAGTGCAACACGACGGTCACGGTCTGGTCCTGCTCGACGCAGCTTCAGGGCTTGCTGCACCTACCCAGCTCGGCGGGATCGACCAATAGCTACGTGCCCACCGCTGGGATTGACGGCACCGTTGACGCCGTCTTCGCGGTCCGGCACTGGGCGCGCGTCGCTGCTGACGCGGGCGGGGTGAGCCGCAACGGGTCGTGGATCGCCGCGTCGCAGAGGGATGCGCCCTACCGGCCCGAGGTCGATTCGGTGCTTAGCGAGGCGCAGAACGCGGCGATGGTCCGGGCGCTCGAGGCGGCCGACAACCCCAGGCAGTGCGACGTGTACCAGCTGAGCACGAGCACGTGGAGGCGGGTACACCCGCGCCGGGTGCCGATCCAGCGGTCGGGAATTTCGCTCTATCGTTGCTCGCTGGGGGATGCCATTGGCTAACCCGCCGCAGATCGAGCAGTATTTCTATCACGGGCTGGCGGGACTGCGGTCGATCCAGATCTCGGAGGATGGCGTCGCGTTCTACGCGATGACCCTGCCCGACTCACGTCTAGCAACGCTCTCCGTGGCGTATTGGCAGGTCGCAGCCAACGCCCATGCGTCGCTGGCGGGGACATACCTCTTCAGCTGGGACTCCGGGACAAACCGGTTCACGTTCGCCCGCACCGACGGCGGACCGGCGAACTTCTGGCTCACGCTAAACGGCTCGCTGTCGACGGCGCTGGGCTTCTCGGCCTCCGCCCATTCGGGGGCGTCCAGCTACACGTCGGACGCAGCTGTGCTCGCGATCGGGTCTCCCACCGCGATCGGCTACTCGGCGCCCGTCCCGGTCGAAGAGTCGTTGGCGCGGGAGCACCGTGGCAACCGCCCCGTTATCTACGCGCACGTGCACGCTCGGATGTGCGAGGTCACGCTGCTGATGCCTGCGTTGAGCAGTGATCTGGTGCCCAGTGGCCGGGCCCGAATCTATCCATGCGTCGACGACGCGGACCCGTACGACCTCGGAGACGAGACCGGATATCTTGACGTGTACATGAGCCGCATTGCGAGGCACCGGACCTACGGCTACGAAGACTCGATCGCAGAGCTGATGTTCAACGCGACACTGGACGAGCCCTGATGGCGACGCTTGCATCACTCGCGGGAGGGCTGCCCTACGGGTTCTCGCTCCACTACGCGCTCCAGATCGAAGGGATCCAGGAACTGCTATACGAGGGCAAGACGTCCACCGCGGGACCCACCGGCTACACGTTTACGCCGGGCTTGGTCGTGGAGACGTCATCGCCCATCGGCGAGCGGGTGGACCGCAAGACGGGGATCGGCCAGGGCTACGACCTCGAGGTCAAGATCCTGCGGAGCTCCACGACGGCGGCGCTGTTCGACCGGCCGACCGCGATCACAAAGCTCGTTGCCAACCTGACTGACACGGAAGCATCGAATATCCGAGTGAGTTCCACCGCGGGGTTCTCGGCGCCGGGGACCGTGTACATCGGCCGGGAGGCGATTGACTACCTGACGATCGGCACCTTCTCTGGAGACCCGGCCTTCAAGACGTTGTCACGCGGCGAGCCCAACGCGGACTGGCGAGCCTACGACGTGCCGGCATCCTCGGCAGTGGCGACGTGGATCACCGACGCGCCGCTGTACTGGAGGGGGCGGATCGCCCGGCTGTGGGTGTACGCGCTGGACCCGTACGGCGGCGGGCTGCCCACCACGTTCGCCGAGATGGCGATGAGCTGGAACGGACACCTTGCCGATGACCCGGAGCCGTACGACGAGGGGTGGCTTCTCGCTGCCAGAAACTACGTGCGGCGGCTGGCGGATCCGGTCGGGACACCGCTGTCAGGTAGTGCTCGGATCAATCTCATCGCAGATCCCGAGGTCGCAGTTGATCCAAGCTGGCGACTGCGAATCATGATTCGTCACACAAGCACGGCCGCGTTCGGTAATGATCTGCAGGCGGATCTGGCGCCCTTCACGTCGTATACGACTGGAGACAAGGCGAGGCTTTCCCAGGTGCGGGCGGATATAAAGACGGCATGGGATGGAAAGATCTCGGGGCTCGATGCTTACGTTGGCGACCTCGTCTGGAGCGCGGAGGATGATGAGGTCGCGTCGGGCGGCGGTGTGGTGCGGCGCTGGCGGGCCGGGTATATGGGTGCGTCGGGCACCGCTGGGCTGACGGTCCGCGTGTGGATGTACAGGCTCTCTGGCAGCATGCCGGCGATTAGCCCAGTCGGCGGCGCCATGAATTTGGATGCGGAGGACAACCCAGACATCACAACCGTCACGGGCACGCCGGAGCGTGTTGTCACGCCGATGAGGGTTGAGGGAACCGCGGAGGTTGGCTCCGTTGAGTTCGTGCTAGATGAGGGTCTTCCCACAGACGTGCCAAGCGCCGGGTTCATCCTGTTTACGATTGGCGGGTCGAAGGTGATCTACCGCTACGATGCCGTCACGACGCAGGGTGCGGTGGTCACAGTGTCGATCGTGCCGAGGTCCGGACCGTCCTTCGAGGCATTCGAGTCGGCCGCCATCGAGAGCCTCTTTGGCACCGACGCGTCGGTTGCGATCATCTATCGCGACTTGGGATCTTGGGTCGACATGATGCGCCGCCTCCTGTTCTCCTCCGGGCGGGCCGGCGACAATCATGCGACGTGGGACAGCCTGCCTGCCGGTCAAGGTTACGATCTCCACGCCGTGGATGCGTCGGAGTTCGACTTCATTCTAGACGGATCCTGGGTGCTCATGATCGGGTCGTTGGCGCTCGCCGATGACGTATCGTTCCAGGACGTGTTCGGTGGTCTTCTGGCGCTTTCCGGTCGCTGCATCGTGCCTTACGGTGACGGGTCCGCCGTGGAACTGCGTCCGGTGCGGACCACGGTCTACGATACGGCCGATACGGTGGTGACGATCGACGATGCCGATCTGGTCACCGACGGCGGCGGCCGTAGCCCGGTCCGGCACGTCCAGACCGTGCGAGCGCCGAACGCAGTTACGGTCAAGCTGCTGAACAGCTACGGAGACGAGGGCGGCGCACCGATCTACGTGAACGATGTGCACTCCCAGCGATCCCGGGGCACGGATCGGTGGGAGTTGGAAGTCATCGGCGCAGACCGTCGCGATGTCCTCGCCGCCGTCACCAGCTGGGCCCATGCCCTGTTTGCCGACGGCCACCAGGCTCGCATTTACGAGATCGACGTCCCGCTGTCGCTCGATGTGCACACCGGAGATGCGGTCCGGCTCGAGATGGAGCATTTCAAGTTTTGGGACGCTGCGACCGGTAGCAACGGCTACACCGGAACGGCGCGAGTGCTCGGCCGCGAGGTCGACCTGGTCACCCAGCATCAGACGCTCACCGTGATGACGCAAGGCGCCTACAGGGCGATCGCGTTGTCACCGTCGGCGCCTATCCAGAGCTTCACCGGCACACCGGGGATCGGCGACTTGATCCGGATCCCCGAGGAGTATCTGTCGCTGTGCAACGCCTATCTCGCAAGCTCCGATCCGTTCGAGCTGCTCGTCTACAGGCCGGGCTGGGACAAGACCACCGACGGGTATACCTTCGACGCGGTAGCACTGGCGGGCGGTCTGGTAGAACTCACAGTCGCCAGCGTGATCGGGTCACCGACGCTCACAACCGACTTCTTCCTGACGCTCCCGGCGAGCGCTGACACCAACGCCGCCCAGGATCTACACCTCCACGCTGACACCACGGGGGCCGTGTGGCGATAACCGTCCCATCCGATCTGGAGCTGATGGACGTGGGCGCACTGCTGGGGCACGTGCCAGCGGACGACAAAGACCCGCTGTACACGCTGCTTCGCCGCGCCAACTGGCTCTATGCGACGCATGCGCCGCCGCTGCTGAACGTGTGCGTCCACGAGCCGGCCCGGGCCTCAATCGAGATCCTGGCAGCCGTTGTCCCGTCGGCGGATTCGCTGACGTACTCGTTCGACATGAGCCTGCGGAACAGCGCGACGGATACCGTCCAGGTCGACGTGGAGGAGTCGTCGACGTCCAGTGGCGCTGGCTTCGCCGCCGTCTCCGGATCCCCGTTCACTACGGCCAGCCTCACGGCCGGAGACAACTGGATCGCAACGCTCGACGTCCCGCTTGCTGCGGCGACGCGGTGGATCAAGATCACGGTGGCGCCAGCGTCGGGCACTGTCGTGGTTCACAGCGTGGTCATCCGGCCGAAGCGGCTCACGACGCTGTCCTCCGGCGCGCTGTCCTCCGGCGTTGTGCTCTTCGACGACTCGCATCTGACGGATGCCGACGCCGCGATTCACACGGAGTACATCAACCGGGCTGCTCTGAACTATCACCTGACGGTCAAGGACCGGTACCAGTGCATCGCGGGGTTCGCGAACCACAGCACCCCACACATGAGGTGGGTGCCCGGAACCGGTGGTGCCAATGTCGACGCCCATTTTCTCATCTTCGGGGTTGTCCCGCTTCCTCCGGGCGCCGAGGAAACGACTGTCACCGTTCGATTGCGTGCCGATGACTCCGGGGCCGGCGGGACCGTCCTGGTGGGACAGCTGAACGGAAGCAGCGTTGAACTCGACGCGGACAACGCGGACAACACAGCCACGCTGGTGCTGGTGGGTGATCGGCCCGTGGTCTTCGCCCAGGTGATCCCCGACACCGCGCTGGACGTCTACTACCTCAACATTGACTGGCAACCGGACGACGTGGGGAGCGCCGTGGCGCTCATCACGGAGCCTGCGCCACCGGCGCGACTTGACTACCTGCTGACGTTGGACGCCGTTGGGCTTGAGGCATGCCTACGACCGTACGCAATGCCGCTAGTGTCCTTCGACTGGAACGACACCAGCGGGACGTATTGGCACTGGGCTCAGGTGATCCCACCGGGCACCCGGCGAGGTCGAGCCATCTTCACCCGCTCCCGAGACTTCGACGAGTCGGTGGAGGCCGAGGATGCAGAGGCCTGGGCGGCTACCACCACAAACCCGGCGACCGCAGCAGAGGCGGTCAACGTGCCGTGCTCGACAAACGGCGCGGCGCAGTACGACCCGATGACCGCGCCCACCGTGGACTGGGGAAGCATGAACGACGAGGACACGCCGGTGGGTGCGATGGATCGGATGTTCGAGTTGACCGAGGACCGCGAGCCATATCTGGAGAAATTCCAGGGGCGTTACTGCGTCGGGTCGACGCTCATCCCGCAACCGGTGGCGGACATCCGAGACGTCTAAGGCTCGCAGCCGGTCTCGGCATAGCGTGCGGGGCTGACGTTGTACCAGGTGTTTGGGATGTGCGCGGCGAATCGTTGAAGGGCCGCCCCCCGGTCGGGCCTTCTGTGGGCGAATGAAACAACAACGGAGACCGCCCGATGAGACGATGGATAACCGGCCTTCTGGCCTTCTTCATGTTCGTTGGCCTCGGGGCCACATCTGCGACGGCTGGCGACACCTACGGCGACAAGCGCGCCGCGTGGAAGTACCCAGCGCGACTGGTTAGCCGAGCGAACTTGGACCTATCGGGCGCTGAGACGATCGACTCCGTGGCAACCGCGGTTGGGGACTTCGTCCTCGCATCCGGGCAGACCGCGGCGGCGGAGAATGGCATCTACGTGGTGGCAGCCGGAGCCTGGGTCCGTCGTGATGACTTCGACCGCGCGAACAAGATCCCCGCGGGTGCGATCGTCTTCGTGACGGAGGGCACCGCCGACGCCGGCACCCTCTGGAGGATGACGCAGACCGCCACGATCACCCTGGGGACGACTGCGATCACATGGGCAGTAAACGACCTCGTTAGCCTCGTGGGCGGAGCGGACTTCAACGCGCAGACCGTCCTTGCGGCGACGCTCGACGACACCCCGGCGGCGCTGACGGTCGCCGAGCAGACCGTCGTGGGGCGCATCACGAGCGGCAACGTGGCGGCGCTCACTTCAGCCCAGCTGGCCGGCATCCTGGCCGAGCAAGGCGTGCCGAGGATGGTCAAGCTGAACATCACGACCGCTGAGCTCACGGCCGCTGCCACGTCGCAGACGTTCACGATCGTAACACCGAGCGCCACCCGACCGGCGTTGATCATGGGGACATTTGGGTTGCTGAGCACCGAGTGTTCAGGGGGCGGTGCGACTAGCTGCACCTTCGAGATCGGCCAGGATGAATCGCCCGACAGCGACGCTTACGTTGCAGCCGTGGATATCTTCACGGGGGCCGGGGCCGGACTGAAGGGCAACCTGACGGCTCAAAAGGGTGCAGAATTCGCCACGGGGACTGCGGAGGGGCAGGTGATTCTCAGCGCGACCAAGCTCGTTACGGTGAAGGTGACGAGCGACGTCAACGTCAACACGCTCACGGCGGCTGATCTCACCGTGTACGCGCAGTACGCGGTGGCGCCGCTCTAGGTGCTGGCGACCCTCCCAGGACCGCCGCCTCCCGGGCATGTTCCGTTGATCTCCACCTGGGGATGGGCGGCATCCCGGTCGGCGCAGCGTGAGTGGGTCCAGCGGTCGGTGGACTGCGGATTCGACCGGATGCGCGTGATGATCAACGGGTTGCGCCGAGTCTGGAAGGACCGGGGCGAGTTCTACCTGAACCGCGCTGGTGAGCAGGTGATGCGGCTCGTGGACCTGGCCTATCACTACGGCCTGGGCGTTGACGTCACGACGTGGATCACGCCGTTCGCGTCGTTCATCGAGGGCGCCGCGGACAAGCTGGTCCGACTCGTCCAGCAGCTGCGAACGCTGGAGCTCGCCAGGTTCCCGGGGCGGGACCGGCTGTGCGAGCTGGACTTCGACGCCGAGGGTCCGTGGACCCGCAAGCACAAGTGGGCGCTGCCCCATGACGAGGCGGCCAGACTCATCGCGGCCCGGTTCCGGCCGATCCTGCCATTCATGAAGGTGTCTTGCATTGGGGCCGCAGCTGGACGAGGGCGCGTCGGGGAGCGCGTCGGGGAGCTCGCGATGGTCCTGCCCCAGGTAGAGGTGCAGGCGTACGGCGCAAGCGCCAACGCGCCAGGGTACTGGATCCGCCGGTTCCGCAGCACGTTCGGCGTCAAGGCTGGCACGGTGGGCGGGCGCGCGTACAAGCGCCGCAACCCGAGGATCACCGCAAAGCGGCACCGCCAGCATTACGAGTCGGCCGTCGCGGCGGGCGTGCGAGAGATTTGCTACTGGTCGGCTCGCTCGCTGGGGACGCGGCGATTCAAGAAGTTCTGTCGATGGCGTCTGCGTGACCAGGGGGGGTATGTGTGAGTCCGGAGTTGATTGGCACCATCGTATCGTCAGCTGGGCTGCTCGTGACGCTCGGGGCGCTGATTGCGCGCCTTGCCGGACGCGTCGCGGCGATGAGCACGACGATCGACGGCCTCAAGGCCGAGGTCGGCGACATCAAGGACGACCACGCAGGGACCCGGAGAGAGACAAACGAGCTGCGCGAGCGCGTGGCCAAGCTGGAAGTGAGAGCCGAGCGATGATGACCAAGCAAACCATCTCTCTGATCCTCACCCTCGCCGCGATCGTGGCGCTGGTCGTGCTCGAGTCGATCGGCGAGGGGTCCACGGAGACGCGGATCGTGATGATCGGTCTCATCGGCGGCGGGGCCGCGTACGCCCGGCGCGGCCGTAAGTCCCGCGGTGGCTTCGCCCACATCGGGATGGTTTTGGTGATCGCTGTCGGAGCCTGGCTCGCGCTGGGGTGCGGCTCGCTCCGTCATGCGGTCGAGCGCGCTGGCAGCCGGGCCTTGGTCTCTCTGACCCCAATGGGCGCTGCTGCGCTCGGTTGCTCGTTTTCCTGCATCTCTCTGACAGAGACCTACGACTGCGTGTCTCGGTGCTGGCGCGCTGCGCTCCCGGGTGTCGCTGACGCTGGGCTCGCCTTCGTTGCCGACGTGGTTGACGAGTTGCGGCGCGGGTCTCCGATCAGCTATGTGGCGCCCGACGGACCGAAGATAATCAGCGCGGCTGGGTCGGAGCACTCGTTGTCTCTCCGCACCCCGCCCCCGACTGCTCTTCCGCCCGACGGGTGCGACCCGATCGCGGGCGGCCACATCGCGCTTTGTGAGGTGACCCATTGACCCGTGCAGAATTCATCACCGCGACCGAGACCAGGATCGCTCTCATGCTCCCGAGCGACCGGGCACCGTCCCTGTTCGCCGCGCTTGGCGTCGCGGAGATGGCGGGCCGCGTCTACGATCGCATGCCCGTCGTGATGGCGATGTCCGACGCGGACCGCGAGGTAGCGGTCCAGATCCTGCTCGCGCTGGGCGCGGGCACAGCTGGCAGCATCGCCGAACATGCCCAGGGCATGGCTTCGTCGGGGTGACCGCCAGCCAGCGGCGCATGGCACCAGGGCCGCCCCCGGAGGGGGGCGCTGGCGCTCTAGCCAGCTGAGATCCCCACCGCGAACAAGTCCTGCTGCTTGTGCGTTCGCTCGACCGCGGCATCCGCGTTGCAGACCGCCTGTCTGTAATATGCAGGCTTCAGCTCGATGCCCCAGCCGATCCGCTTCTGCTCGATGGCGACATAGACCTCCGAGCCGATGCCGGCGAATGGAGTGAAGACGATTTCGCCCGGGTTCGTCCACAGCCGCACGCAACGCCGAATCACCTCCAACTGGAGCGGGCATATGTGCTTCTCGTCCTCGGGGTCGCGCCCCTTCTGCCAACCCTGCAGCACATCCGACTCGCGAATGTCGCCCCAGATCCCCGAGGCCCAGCGGATCCACTCATCGTTGGAGACGTCGTTCAGGACCTTGACGGCCTGCTTCCCCGGCTTACGGAACTGGAGCACGTAGTCGTTCAGGCACGGGCTCGACTCCAGAGAATCGCGCTTGAATTGCGTGAACTGCAGCCGCTCCGACTTCGTACGGATCGCGGTCGCCTGTGGGTTTTTTGAAACAACGAACTCCCCGTAATAGTGGAACCCGGCGGCTTCCATCCGTCCGATGACCATCCCGCGGAAGTCTCTCAGGCCCTTGCGCCCGTGCTTCGCGCGGAACGCAATGAGCTGCTGCAGGTGGAGGCATACCACGCGCCCTTGCTTCATCACACGCAGCAACGCGTCGGCGAAGTGCGCGAAGTGGATCGAGAACTCGGCATCATTGTCGTGCTCCGAGCAGTTCCCTAGGTCTTCTGGCTGTGACGAGTACGTAAACAGCGCCGAGAACGGCGGAGAGAACACCGCCAAGTCAACGCTCTCCGGTGCCATGTCGTCGCGCATGACTCGGATCGAGTCATCGTTCGCGAGCCAGTAGTGCTCGCCCCGCGTTGAATCCATTCGCTGATCCCTCCGGTGGGTCTCGGTCGCGTCTACGGCGCCGGTGTCGCGGTATGTCGCGACCTCGCCAGCGAGCGCGGAGGTGAAGGCCGCTTCCTGCTCGTCGGCGGTGCGCTCCCACTCGGCGCCCTTGCGCCGGAGCGTTGCGATGACCCGCTGCTCTTCGAGCGCCATCGGCATCACAACGTGCAGGGTGCCGATCCGCCCTTGACGATGAGCGCGCCGCACCGCCTGGTGATGCGACTCGTAGCTCTCGTTGTACGCCGCGAAGACCATGACATCGGCGCGCTGAAGGTTGACGCCGTGACCGATCACCTTCGGCTTGGCGACAATGCAGTCGAGCTCGCCAGCCTGGAACTCGCGGATGATGCGCACACGATCCTCGTCAGAGGTTCGTCCCGCGATCTGCGCCACCTTCACGCCAGCCGCCCGGATCTCGCGCTCGCACGCGTCGGCGTGGCTGTTCCGCAACGCCCACACGATGCTCGGCGCTTTCGCCGCGTGATGAACCACAACGCCCATCCGGTCCGGGCTCGCGTCGCATGCCCGCCTGATCGTGGCACGGTCTGACATAGACGCGTCGACCGGCACACCAAGCAGGTCTGTATGCACACCGGACGCCACGCTCGGCAACGAATGGATCTCCGTCGTGTAGTCGGCGGCCGGCAGCGCTGCGCACGGCATCCCGTACGCCTCCGGGCGACGCATCCATAGCGCGAACTTGCTGAGCCACTTGGGCAGCTCTTCCCTGGCGTGGCCCTTCGGTCGCCAAAACTTCCCGTCGCGAACGAAGAACCGCGCCACAAACTCGGCGTCAGCCTTGACGTACCCTAACCATGTGGCGTGTGTGGCGTACTCGGTGGGGTCGTTCGGCGCCGGCGTCGCGCTCAGCGCCAGCTTGGCGTCGATGTGCCTGGTCGACTCGATCAGGCCCGAGGCGATGGCGCCATCGCCTGACTTGAGGATTGATGACTCATCGAGAACGAATGCCCGGACGCCGCTCAGATCACGCGGCTGGATGAACGCGTGGTGAGTGACCAGCGCGATGCCTGACGGTGACCGTAGCCACCCGCCGAAGTCGCCCGACGGGACCAGTTCAATCGGAACTCCTGAGAAGAACCGATCCCGCTCGTTCTCGAACTCGTGCAACGCCGCCAGCGGCGCAGCGATGACCGCCGGTCCGTTCGCCCGCATCGCCTCGGACCACGCCAGCGCGATGGATGTCTTGCCAAGCCCGCACTCGAGGAACAACGCCGCGCGACGACGAGCCGTGGCGAAGGCCGTCGCGAATCGCTGGTACTCGTGGAGATGATGCGCGATGGAGGCAATGGCAGCCTTATCATCCGGGTCCGCAGTGCCCGCTTCGGGGAGGATCGCGAAGTCGCCGCGGAACTTCACGCCCGGCACCCGCTTGGCGCGCAGAAACGCGCCGTAGCTATCTCGGACGTTAATCACTCGCCCACTCCTCGAGCGGCCTGGCGCTCTAGCCAGAAGCTGACCCGCTTGCGAGAGTCCAGGCAACCGCCGAGTGCTGCCGAGATGACGGCTTCCCGGACTTGATCATCCAAGGCCCAAGATCCGCGCTCGAAGTCGGTGGCGTCTTCGGTGCGCTCGAGTCGTCCCGCGATCTCGTCCAACGTGTAGCCGAGTCGCGCAAGGTGTTCGATGTCCGTGAGGGCGTCCACCAGCGCAGCGGTGCCATCGCCCGCGGCCGGCTCCAGCGCTGCATCAAAGGCGGCGGTGACCTCCAGATGCGTCGGTCGCGTGCCGGGGACCATGAGACGTTCCATCTCCGCCACGAGTCGGTGGAAGTGGTCGCAGATCGCGGCATCGTCGTCCAAGTCGAACTGCTCCCATCGTCGGTTGCGGTTCAAGTTCATGCTCGAGCGGACGCAGACGTCCCAGGCATCGTTGCGCACGAGCGCGAACTTGGCGTGAACCCTGGTCGCGCGGATTGCGTCTTGTCCGAAGACTTCCTGCAGTCGCGCGGCGTACTTGGGTTTGCGGACGACGAACGAACGGTCGGTGAGCAGGCGGAACGACAGCAGGTCTCCCTTGCTGAGGAGCCAGGCGGCGTTCTCCGCATCCCGGATGCCAACCGTCCAGGTGGCCAGCGTCACGTGCGCCGGCCCGGTCTGCGCGAGGATGGCGCGGAGCAGGTCCAGCAAGCTGAACTGACCTTTGGTGAGGCCGATCACACGGCACCCCGGCTCGAGGGTGCCGATACACTCGCCAGCCGACTGGACACCGGCGAACCGGAAGTCGGGGGAGCGCGCTTCGGCGCGTATGGCAGCGTCCTTCATGCCGCCGCCTCCCGCTCGGCCTTCCGGGCGGCTAGGTATTCGATGAGCCTGCCGAGACAGCATCCCCGCATCATGGTCCGGGCGCCGGCCTCCGTGGCCGGAAACCCCAGCATTGCAGCGGCGAGTCGGACATCCTCGCCGGGCCGCGCGAACCAGCGGGGCCAGAGATCGTCCACCATCGCATCCACGAGCGCCACCTGCACGCCCATGGGCATTGGGCGCTCGGCGCACAGCCAGGCAGCGGCTGCGCGAGCTGTGAACTTTATGCCAGCCGCTCTTCCGATCTCGGCGAGCCTTTCCGGGGTTGGCAGGTCGCGGCGTTCGACGCCGCCATACGAACGGGCCATTTTCTGCTCCTTTGCGCCGCTACGAAGCCGCGGCGCGAGGCATCTGGGATCTGATCCCGGGCCGGGCCCGGTGGGCGTTCTAGTTGGTGTTGCGGAGGAGGGTCAGCACAGCATCCTTGAACGCGGGCGGCTCAGCCTCAATGGCTCGCCAGATCTGGCGATTGGTGGTGCGGAAGGTGGGGTGGTCTACCGTGTCCTGGTAGTAGCGGTCCACGTTGGTATCGAGCGCCTGCACGGCATCGCTTGGGGTCTTGAAGGTCACAGGGTCCGCCTTGTGTTGAGGGCAGTGGCTTGATGCTGGTTCATGGGAGCCTCAGCGAGCGATCACCACGAAGGGTGGGGAAGGGCCACTTTGAGTGCTAGCGGGCGACGTATGCACGCCACCCGGCGGTGAACTCCGCGACGTCGAGACCGTCGTGGAGCGCGTAACGCTCCAGATCGTCATCGGAGACCTTGACATCCTCGTTGCCGTCCGCGCAGGCCTGGGCCGCGTCCCAGCCCTCCTGCCAAGCGTCGATAGCCATCGTGTCGTCCTGCTGCGTGGTGGTCTCGGTCATGTCCTGTCTCCTATTACGCGTTGCGCAAGCTCATCTTCGCGGCTCGCCGGTACTTCCGGAGGCTGCGACGGGGCGGTTCCGGACGCGCGTCGCTTCACGCGAACCGCGACCAAAAGTTGAAGGCGGTGGGCTCCTGTTCCAGCACCCTCGCCTCAGCCTCGTCGAGGGTGGCGGCGCGAACGACGCGCCGCTCGGCGCGCGGGGCGCGGTTCTTGCGCGGCTTCAAGAAGGTGACGACGAACTCGATGGTCTCTTTGCCCTTTCCCATGTCCTCTTCTCCTATTACGCGTTGCGCAAGCTCATCTTCGCGGCCCGCCGGTACTTCCGGAGGCTGCGGCGGGTACGGTTGCGGACGCGCTTCGCCACGCCCTTGGCGTCGGTCAGGCCCGCCAGGAACTCGCGGAGGCTCTTGTCCTGCTTCGAGCTGTTGCAGCTCAAGCAGGACGTGACGAGGTTGCTCTCGTCGTTGCTCCCGCCCAGCTCGACCGCGACGACGTGGTCAAGCGTCGCCATCGCGCCATTGCCGGTGCTGTGGCAGCTGGAGCCAGAGAGTACGTCGCATCCACAGTACGTACACGCGAAGCCGTCGCGGAGGTAGATGGCAAGGCGCTTGTCCTTGCGGATCCACTTGCTGCCTGCTTTCCGCTGCGTCGTCACTGCTCTCTCTCCGTGTCCGTCTGAAGTAACTATAGACACGGAACGTGTGAAGGTCAAGACACAAACAACACGGAGGGTGCTTTTTACCGCGCGAGCCGAAACCACCAACGGAGATGACCCTCGGGGACCTCGCTACAGCTCCGCCGGCCACCGGCGATCCAGCCCCAGGTGGCGAGCCATGCGCGATCGTCGCGCGAGATCTTGCCGAGGCCGCGGAACATCCCCGGCCGCCGCTGGGCGCACCGTCGGCGCATGCCTTGCGTCCTCTCCCCGTCGTAGGCCTGGCGGATGCGCCAGAGCCAGCACAGCGCGTTGCCGGTGGGCTGGGTAGAGTCGGGGGCGTCCTCGGGGCTGCGCACCCTGCGACGGGCCGTCTCTGGGTCCAGGTTGCAGCCACGGCGGCCGGCGCGGTGGAAGTGGTGTAGCTGGAGCAACCCCAGGGCTAGGCCGCCGTCCCCGATGGCGCGCGCAGCGAAGCGGGACTCGTTGCACGCTGCGGCGAGGACCATCCCGCGCCACCGCTCCGGGACCCGCACCATGGGGTGAGTCTCCAGGCGTAGCAGCCGGAGCCGCTGCCAGGCGTCACCGTTGCCGGTCCGGCTGCGACACGTCGCCAGGGACGCCTCGACCAGGGCGCGCTCCCTGGGAGTCGGTGGCTCCCAGGAATCCCAGGCCGGGGCGGCCGTGGCGATGGCCACTGCGGCGAGCGTGTACACGGCGCTCATTCGGCCGTCCCGACTGCGCGGAGTAGGCGCAGGGCCATGCTGGCGCCGGCGGTGCCGGCGCGGAGACACCTGCAGCCGCCATTTGTCCGCATTCCGTGGCGCTTGGTCGCAAACCGGCAACTGTTGTCCAGGCAGTCCAGTTGGCGAACAGCCGCCCGCAGACGGTTGAACAGATCGAGTTTCTCAGCGTCAGTCACGCCGAAGTCGATATCTCGGCCTTCTCCGCGTCGGTGGGCGGCCCGTACGACAACGCCCCGACCGAGTCAGGGGAGGGCATCCCCACGGGCTGCGCGGTGGGTGACGGCGGGTCCACAACCTCACCGCTGCCCGCGTCGTAGGTCAGCCCCGGCGAGCAATCCAGGACTCGGTTGTCCTGCTGCTCTGCGCGCGCCAAGTGAGCTGCGGTGGCCGGCGCGACGCACGGATCGAACGGCACCGCACGACGCGCCCAAGCGTCCCGGACAACCGTCTTCAAGCACATCTCTTCGAACCAATGCAACCAGGGCCCAGAGTCCTTCATCTTCGACGCCTGTCGATTGCGCTCGATCTTCGCCGCGGATACGTAGTGATAGGTGCGTGCCCCGTCATCGTGCAGGATGCGCAGGTATCCGCCCCGGAGGCCCGGGTCGCCCTTCTTCGAGTGCTGGAAGACCCTGGCCGGGTCCATCGGATCGAAGCCATGCGAGGGCCCTTTCTCGGTGACCTCGAACCGATCGCTGGTGTGGACCAGGACAGGGGTCACCTGGCGGATCCCAGGCGCTCGCTCCATCAAGGTCTTGAAGCCTTGCCACTGGGGCATGACATCCAGCACCTTCACACTGCCGGACTTGCGCGGGATGAGCGCCACGAGCGAGAACGGCCCCGGGGCGAGGCCCATCGCGGCGCACGTCAGGAACGACTCGATCACGCTCTCCGGGGTGCACTCCGCGACGTTCGGATCCCGGGCCGCGATGATGCAGTGCTCCGCGAACGCCTTGCCGTCGATCGTGCCCATCAGGGCCTCGGTCAACCGCGCCTTGAAGCCGTCGTTGCGGAACGCTTGGCGCACGGCGCCGGGGGTTGAGGATTTGGTCATCGTCATCGTCATCGGTCTCTCCTTCTGCTCGTCCATCCGCTTCCCCCTACAGACCATCGCCGGAGAGGGAGCTGCGGGCGTCCGCTGCGCGCTTCTTCTTCATCGCCGGCGAGCGAGGTTGTAGAAGCGGAAGCCGCCGCCGCCTTGCCACTCGGCATGGGCGGATACTCCACCTTCATCTTCACCACGCACAACCATCCTCATCCTCGGTTGCGTGTACGTTCGACAGTGATCCCCCAACTCGGCCATGATCCAACGGCGTCCCAGTTTGTGCGCCACCGCCCCCGTTGTGCCCGAACCGGCGAACGAGTCCAAGACCCAGTCGCCAGGATCAGTGGCTATTTGTAGTACGCGGTCCAGAAGCCGTTCCGGCTTCGGCGTGGCGAACGGTTCCAAGTCAGGGAGGAGCTTAAGCATCTCCTTCTTCGCCTCTTGGTTGTTGCCCGTCTGCGTGTGAGGCCACCAAGTGTCCGGTACAATTCCGTTCTGCACCTCGGAAAGAAATACTTTCAGCCTCGGCGTGCGGTCGCCCTTGGGACCGAACCACAGGCGATTGTCGCGTATCAATTGCTCCGTCCTGTCTGGCATTCCGTTCCAATGGCGACCGGCAGGGGGACGGGCCTCGCCGCCGTTCGGAAGCGAGATCGGATACCTGTACGCCTTCCGCCGTTCCGAGTCCTCAGACTTGACGCTGTAGGACACGCTTTGCCATCGACCTCGCGAGTCTTGGTCCATGTTCTTGAACGCCTTGAGTTGACTCTCATCGCGAGGCAGAAGGTTGCGACGCCACTTGGTGATGTCCTTTGCGTAGACGAGGATTGTGTCGTGGCTGCCAGAGATCATTGCTTTGTTCTTCTTGGCGAAGACCTTCTGCCAGACGACGGAGGTGACGAAGTTGGGTCGCCCGAACAGCTCGTCCAGCATGACCTTCATGTAGTGCAACTCGCTGTCATCGAGATGCACCCAAAGCGAGCCGTCCGGCGAGAGAAGGCGGTGGATGATCTCAGCTCGGTCGCGCATCAACGACAACCAGAGCGAATGCTCGACCCCATCGTCATACTGCTCAAAAGCCATACCAGTGTTGAACGGAGGGTCGATGTAGGCGCATCTGATCAGCCCAGTGTAGTCCTGCTCAAGGGCCTTGAGCGCAAGTAGGTTGTCGCCGTGGATCAGCATGTTGTCGAAGATGTCTTCGGCGGTGAACCGTCGCTCAGCCGCGCACGACAACTCGGTGTCCTCCAACAGGAGACGCGGCTCCAGCCGTGGCCGCTTGTCCTTCCCGATCCACGTCAACTCCAGCTTCGTCTTCTTCCGTGCCATGCGCTTCCCCCTACAGACCATCGCCGGAGAGGGAGCTGCGGGCGTCCGCTGCGCGCTTCTTCTTCATCGCCGGCGAGTCCGGCCATCCGAACAGGTCCCCGAGCAAATACCTAACTTCCTTGCAGTGGCGCTTGAACGAGACAGCGTGCGAGACTCGGGAGACGATGCGGCCGAGCCGTTCGAGCTTCGCTTCAAGCTCGTCGAGCCGCTTCTCGAGCCGCTTCTCGGCTGGGCGAACGAGCAGGCATTGGATGTCCCACATGTCGTCGTCGGAAATCGCCATCTGTCTCTCCTGGGTCAGTAGCTGAGTCGCGTGTATCCCTTGCGCACCGTCTCCGGGACGGTGACCTCCTTGATCTCGATCCGCTTCACCGGCTTGATGTCCTCTCCGATGTCCGCACGCTGCGCCGTGCCCATCGCCGCGAGCACGCGGGCCTCCAGCGCCTTCTTCTCCGTGCCCAGCGCCTTCATCTCGGCTCGCAGCGCCCGAAGCTTCTCCACGGCGCCGCGGAGGTCGGGGAGCGCCAGGACGGCGCCGGCTTCGACTCCGCGATACGTGCGCTTTACGGCGCGAAGGTCGCCCGCCATGGGGTCGGGCATGTCGTCACCCTCGACGTAGCGCGCCCAGAATCCCTGGATCGCGTCCAGAATCCGCGTTGTCCAGGCATCGTCGCGGTCGATCCAAACGTCGATGCGGGACACGTCGCATCGGGCGGTGAGCACGCCGCGGTCCCGCCCTGTGATCGCCAGCTGCGTCTGCACCTGGATCCAGTACCCGGCAACCGAGGATCGCTCCGCGAACAGCTGCGACAGCTGGCCTTCAGCGGCGGCCCGGTACTCGCGCGCCATGCGGCCCATGCTGTCTTTCGCCTCGACGACGATCCCGCCGTCGGTGACGTACCCATCAAGGTGGCAGCGCGCCCGGTCGACCGTCGGGTGAATGAGCGTGTCCTTGGGTTGGGTGACCTCGAGCCCGTTGTCCTGCGCGAACCATTCAAGGTTGGCCAGCTCGTGGAGGGTGCCGCGAAGCATGGAATCATTGCCCGCCCACGGGGGCAGGATGCCCTTCTTCGACGCGGCGACCGTCCAGGGGCCCTCATGCTTGTGCAGGCCCAGGATGGCGGCGACCTCCGAGGCGCCAATGTACTCGAGGCGGCCCGCGCGCCATTGGTCGACGTCTCGGGGCCGGCGGACCGCCTTGGCGTGGCCGATGGTCATCATGTCGCCCTCGTCTCGTCCCCGTCGCCGTAGCCGTCGCCGAGCGGTGCGCCGTAGCCGTAGCCGGAGCCGGAGCCGTCGCCGGAGCCGTAGCCGTCGCCGTAGCCGGAGCCGGAGCCGTAGCCGTCGCCGGAGCCGTAGCCGTAGCCGTCGCCGTAGCCGGAGCCGTAGCCGGAGCCGTCGCCGTAGCCCCCAGTTACGCGGACCACTTGGCCACCGCCTCGGCCGACACGAGCGCAACCGAGGTGACGCCGGGGATGTCCAGCAGTGCCACGGTAGAGCCCAGCTTGGTCCGTTCCGCAGGTCCCGTCGATGCCAGCTGCCACAGCCCTGCGGTCGTCCCGAACCGGATGATGTTCCGTGCGTCGCTTAGCACCGCTCGGCGCTTGTCGCGGTCGTACGAATCCAGCCGTCCATAGAAGACGCCGCGCCATTCCGTGGTCACGAGGACCCGCTTGTCGGTCATGCTCTCGCTCATTCGCTGCTCCTGCTGTGCGTCCTGGGACGCGTTAAATCGGTGTAAGTGGGCTCCGCCGGACTGTCCCCGCAGTCCGCCGGAGCCGAGGGAAGCGCCGCCTCGTCACTGGCGGGCGCTGGAGGGATGGGGCGCTCAGGGGCGAAGGCCGTGCAAGTCGGCCGTCCGTCCTCGTCATACGTCCATTCGCGCGGATACTCGGGCTCGCAGGCACGGTACAGCAGCGTGAGGCAGACGATGCGACAAGAGTCGGCCAGGCCGGCGCGGTACTCGCGGTCGCGCTCACACCGATCGCAGGTGCGAGCCATGAAGACACGACCGTCGGTCCCGTTCGGTGGGCGGTAGACGTCGCCCGGCTTGCCCATTGGTCTAGCCACGGGTCGCATCCTCAGATGCACTCGCGGCGGCACACACACAATCCCCGCCGTCGGGCAGGAGCCCGTCAATGCACAGCTGACAAGACGCGTAGATCAACGTTCCCGTGCGCTCGATCAACGCCGCCAGCATAGCGCGGTCGCGGTCGACTTTGCTGTGGTAGATCGGGCCACCGTACAGCACGCGCCGTCGGTCGCAGTCCTCTGGCTCGGGCATGCTCGAGTGCGCGTAGACCGCTCGGCGGCGCCCGGGACGGGGAGGCTGCACCAGCCCGCTATCGGGAAGTGATGACCAGCACGTGGTCACGCGGCCCACAGCGTCGCGGTCGATGACGTAGACCATCATGGCTGCGACTCCCTCGGCTCATCTTGCCAGTCGTAGCGGTCTCCAGCCGATGGGAGGTTGAGCGCTTCGGCACACTCGCGCAGCGTGACCGTGGTGAACCCGCTGGACCGCAGGAAGCCCATGGCCGCAAGTGCAGTCCACCGGTTCGGACGACCCAGCAACCAGAAGAGATGGCCCGCCGCTACAAGCCGCCCAACTACTAGTTCGCAGCAGCAGAAGCCACGGCCGTCCGCGCCAAGGGCGGAGAGGGTGACGCACTTCTGGCCCTGGTACTCGTACGGAGCCGAGAGAAGGAAGCGGTAGCGGGTCCCGTCGCCCGGCTGCCAGTCGACAGGTGCGGCGTCGTCCGTGTCGGTGGCGAAGCTCACGACGCCAGCCCCGTCACCCGGCGATACCGGACGAAGCCAGCGCGGGAGACGGTCCCGCCGTCCTCGTCGCGCCGGCCGTCGTGGGCCTCGTCCTCGTCCGGGACGTCGAAAGGTACCCAGCACGAGCACCGGGCACGGACGAGCCCGCAATCGTCGCAGCGGTAGGGCCGGCATGGGGCCGGCGGGGAGTTGCTTCGCATGAGTCCTCCGTTGTGAAGGGCACGCTAGCCGGGGGAAAGCAGGACGTCAAGCGAAGCAACGGGAAAACGTGCAGGGTTGCGCCGTCCGCGGGATTGCGCTTACCATGCCGGCATGACAAGAGGACAAGCCATCAAGGCACAACGCGAGCGGATGAAGCTATCACAGCGTCAGCTGGCCAGGCTCTGCGGCATCACTCACGGCTTTCTGGGACTGCTGGAGGTCGGCCGGAAGGGGGGCAGCGTGCGGACGCTGGCGGCGCTTTCGCGGGAGCTCCATTTGGACATGGGCAAGCTGGCAGCCTTGCCAGTCTGCGAGCATAAGGAGGCATCGTAGCGTGGCGGGTCGGTTCGCATTCCTGCCCCACCGGGTTCTGCGTGACGCGGCATTCCTGGGCGCGTCGGATGCGGTCCAGCATCTGATCATCAGAATATACGCGTACTGCGACGACTACGGGCGAGTTCCGGGCCAGGGCTTCGCCATGCAGGCTGTCTTGAAGCTCCGGGCCCTGCCTGATCAGTGCACCATCGACGAACTGGTGACGAGCGGACTGGCGCTGACCGAGGAGCGCGATGACGGAACGGCCTGGCTTAGGATCAGCAGGTGGCTCGAGGACATGCCGGAGACGCGTCGAAAGAGGCTTGACTCGGACACCTTTCTCGCGTGCCCGCGCATGCCTACGCACATGCCTAGGCACGTGCCCGCGCATGATGGGCGGACAGATGCCCGCGCATGTGCGGAGAGCCTAGCTGAGCCTAGCCTAGCCGAGCTGAGCCCAGCTAAGCTCACAACGCGCGACGCCCGAGCGCCCGAGCACGCGAGCACCCCGGCTCCTGAGACCACCCACGCCCCCTCTGATGCTGGTGCGGTCTCGGAGCCACCTTCCAGGCCTCGCGCTCCGGGACCCTCGGCTGGGTTCTCTGGTCGGCAAGCTCATCCCTCCCCCCCGGAGCCACCTTTTGCGACCCCGGAACCGCCAAGTGATTGCACCTCGTCCGGCGGTTCCGGGTCGCCTCTGCGCCAGGTCGACGGCACGGACGACTTTGAAGCCCGGTGGGGCACCAATGCGCCAGCTGGAGAATGGCCCGACCTATCAGCGATGTCCTACGTGGCACAGAACGCGACGATGGATTGGTGCGCGAACGTCTGGGACACCCGGCAGAAGGCGGCCGCTCGGAAGCGCAGCGGAGCAAGCCAGGCGAAGACGACGCCGCAGTCGCTGTGCCAGATGTTCATGAGCGATTTGATGAAGCTCTATGGGGAGTTCGACCCCGAAGACTACGCGGACGGCTGCCTGAGCCACGTGAAGATCCAGAAGGGCAAGTCTGGGAAGCTTGCCACCGCGATCAAGTTCCTTCGCAGCCGCATCGAGCAGGCCGCGGAGGCCCGAACGTCGGGGCTGCCGAATCACCAGGCGGTGGCGTTCGACCGCGAGCACAGGGCCAGGGCGACATGACGCGCCGCGAACGACGGAGGCGGTACCGGAAGGAGCTCCACGAGCTGCGCGAGGTCGTGCGACAGGAACGGACAGGAACCGCCAGCTTTGAATTCGGTCCTCTGCGTGTGCAGGTGTATTGCGATGTCCGCGGCCTTGTGGTCCGGGGCGACACGGTTCGCGAGGCCGAGGGGTACTGCCGGGACGTGAACGTCCGTAACATCAACTACGTTGAGTTGGTGGCGGATGACATCGCCAAGAATATAGCAGCCATGTGCAAAAAGGCGGTCGGCGAGGACGGGGGTATCATCGACACCCGAACAGAGCAGTACCGCGCTCGCGTCTGCACGGAGAGAGGATGAGTCTCGCAGCCGAGCTGCACGGGTTGGTCGGCCTCTCCGACTCCCGCATGGTCTCTTTCGACCGCGGCGGAGCACGCGGGATCCTCCGGGTCCCGGCATCCGCTGCCGAAGCGTGCGGGCTCGATTCCGACTGCGGGCCGGTTGCATGGTCGCCTAGAGCGCTGCTCAAATCCATATACGGCATCGAGGTCGATCACTGGCGCTGCCCCAGCTGCGATCGGACGTTCCGGGGCGAGGATTACCCGTCGGACGTCTGCCGGGGTGAGGTGCCAACCGAGGCGACGGACCCGCTGGGCCGCGCCGTCATGCGGGCGTGCGGGCGTCCGCTCCCTCGGCGCTGCCGAACCATGAACTGCGAGAACCAGGTGGAGCCGATGCAGTCCGGGGCGAGGGTGTGGTACCCGCCGCCGACCGTCTGCGACCCGTGCAGCGGCCAGGAGCAGCGGGTCTCGCGGCTGGCGCACATCAGCCGGAAGGGCGGTGGCGTGCCGGCTGATATTCTGAGGTTGGCGACGGACGAGTACAAGGCATTGCCCGACCGATGCGACGCAGCGGCCAAAAGCAAGGCCTGGCTGGAATCCGGCTTTGACCGCGGCGACGGCCGAAGGTGGTTCCACCTGTGGAGCGCCGGACCTGGCAGGGGCAAGACCGTGCTGGCGGCGCGGGTTGCTTCGATGGCCGTACGAACGGGGCGTGCGAAGAACCTGCTATGGGTCCACGCTCAAGACCTGAAGACCGCGATCCAGGCGCGGTTCTCGGATCCGGAGGCGGCGCTGCTGATACAACGCGCCATTGGGTATGAGTTGGTGGTGTTCGATGACCTGCTGTCCGACGGCGTGGAACTGTTCAGTACTGACTCGGGCAACACGCTCCGGGAGCTCGCGCGGATTGTGTCGCACCGAATGGACAGCGGGATGGCGTCTATCGCCACAAGCCACGACCCGCCTAACTACTGGGCGATCAGCGTGGCGGTCGGGAGTCGGGCTGAAGAGAAATGCCTACCCGTCGAGGTAGGGGGCAATGACCTGCGGAGGGGCTGACGGATGACATTGGTGGACTACCTCGTGCTCATCGCCATCGCGGCCACGGCCCTTGTCTGGGCTTGCTTCGGCCTCACCGACCGGCTCAAGGCCTGCGAGGACCGAGCCGCAGCTCGGCAGATGCGAGACGAGGCGGCGCAGCGCGAGGCGGCGTTGATACAGGCGATGAAGGACGCTGAGATGCTGGCGAGGGGGAAGGGGTGATGCATGAGGACCGCCTTGACGTGTCCTTCGTCATCGGGCACAGCCCCGTGGCGAAGGGCCGCCCACGGTTCGGCACCGTCGCGGGCCACGCTCGGGCCTTCACCCCGAAGAAGACCCGCAAGTTCGAGTCCTACGTTCGCGACTGCGCCGCCGCCGCGTTCGAGGGGATGCCGCCGCTGGATGAGCCGCTGCAGCTGGACGTGCTGGCGGTCCTGCAGCGCCCGAAGAGGCTCATGCGGAAGAAGGACCCGCGCGGGCTCATCTGGTGCGACAGGCGTCCCGACCTGGACAACCTGGTTAAGGCGGTCAAGGACGGGATGGACTGCGTCTGGCGCGATGATGCGTGCGTGGTCCAGCTCACCGCGCGGAAGGCCTACACGGAGATGCTCTGCAAGCCGCGGGTCGAGGTGCGGGTGCGCAGCCTGCGGGGGTGCGCTTGTGAAGCTCGCTGAGCTCAGGATCGGGGAGTGGCACGTCCGGGCCCACGGCTACCCTGGCCGCGTCGGCCGGAAGTGCTACAGCGTGCGGGTGCTCTCTGCTCGCCGAACGCGGGTCCGGTGCGAGACCAAGTCCGGCAAGGTGGTCGTAGTGCCGCTGGGCCAGATCGTGGCGCACGGTGAGGCGCCGGAAAGCGGCGTGTGGGTGTCATCGTGAGAGCCGGACAAGTGGGCGAAGGTGGCCTCATGAACCTTCCCATCTGGAGGCCATCGTTCACCATCCTCGCCGCCGGAGACCACGTGGAGCCACCGCCCAAGCGCATCGTGCGGCTATTCGTATGCGCCGGAACGTGCCCGCGGACCTACGGGGCCGACTGCGAGCTGCTCCGGGCGCTTGCGCCCACAGGCCACGTCTGCCCTGTGTGGGCCGACCTGGTGGCCAGGAGACTCGAGCGATACACGGGAGGGGCGGTTGATCTGCTCCAGGAGGGATGGACGCCGTGAGTCCTGAAGAACCATGAAGTGTTGGGAGTGCAATGGCCTGGGCTCCCTGCACGACCACCATGTGGTGCCGCGGTCTCGCGGTGGCACGCGCACCGTACCGCTCTGCCAGGACTGCCACGGCAAGGCGCACCACAGGAA
>Ga0098033_1000222_pt1 | contig 28956 bp, 31 predicted proteins | sample 1_EtaG_FD_75049 | JGI IMG/M metagenome (GOLD analysis project Ga0098033, IMG submission 75049) | Marine viral communities from the Subarctic Pacific Ocean - 1_ETSP_OMZ_AT15124 metaG | ecosystem: Environmental > Aquatic > Marine > Oceanic | place: Pacific Ocean | collected 2015-01-07
GACATGGTTAAAAATTTCCGTCTTGCTCATATCTTGGGCTGGAAGATCAGCGCGCATAGAAGTTATCTTCTTATAAGTTAAACCAGGCTTCAGGATTGTGCGCGCTGTTTCTGGGTATGGACCACCGACCATATGAAGATAATAATTGTTGAGAACCTTATCCATCATGCCAAAATGACGTTCATATATGTGAAAACTTCCAGCGTTGTGGTTGTATTCTCCGAGGCGCACGTTTAATCCTCTGTCTTTGAGGTGGTTTAACATGAGCTGATGAAAAAGAGAAAACGTAAAAACATCGTTGCAAAAACCAAAGATGGCATCATTAGAGCGCATATAAACGCCCATATCTAACCTGCCTTCTCTTATAAAAAAATGCATGTATTGTGTGCATGGATAATCTTTGGGATTTTTCTCTTTATGGTATGGCTGATTAATTACTAAAGTGGCGCGACGCGAATCTAAGTCTTTTTCTAATTCGTCTACAACCCAATCCCACTGTGAAAGCAAAGACTTAGAATCTAAAGGAAAAATGTAAGACCCATAATTTGACTCAGCCTCGCCATAAGAATCTTGAATATCTCCCCAGATCGACGCCAGCTTGGTTATGTTGTTAATTTTTTGATTGGTTGAAAGATACCATAACCACTCGGCTATAGCGTAGTTTTTATTAAACTTTCTAGCTGGAACAAGAATATCGATTTGGGTAGGGTCCTTTATAGTAAAATTTACAAATGTTCTCTCTAGCTGCTTAGAACCTCGGGAATTAACTGTTTTTCCGTTAGTTTTCAATTTAGCCAGCTCTTCAACGAAAGCTTCATTTAAATTGCTATAGACCATATTTTTCCACCTATAGAATCATACAACAGTTAATCGATTTGTTCAGTTTATAATTCAATAATTTTGAGTCTGTGCCATTTAGTAGAACACCCAAAGTCATTCTTGTCAATTTCCGCGACACAGAAACTATATGGCGGGATATCCGCACCCTGCGGAATCCCCCAGCAGAAAATCTTTGATGTTTTTCCAGTTGAAGCTATGCCGTTGAGTAGAAAATAAGGCTTCTTGTTTTTTGTCAATTTTGGTATTGCAGCCGTAACCATAAACCAGTAATAATCTTTTTCTTCCCATTTGTCAACAGACTTAATGTCTTTTTGTTCTAATTTTTTCAACATTGCTTCAGAAAGCAGAGCTTCAATATTAACTGATCCCAAAAGATTACTCTCAAATTCCATTAGCTCTTTTTGGGACCACTCCGGAGTCTCTAGCGCTTCCCCGTGAGCTTCATAAAAATTAGTAATGCCTCGGCGGGGATCCTTTTTAGTCCGCTTTCGAAAATCCCCATAGCCTGATTCCATAATTTCTAACATTTGTCGATAAGAAGTAAACGTTTTACCACCACCCACAAGATCTAGAGAATTTAAGCCGCGGATTTTAATAAGAGATTCTATGGCGCGCTTATTAAACTTAGAGTGCTTCCAAGAGCCGTCTTCATTCCACAGCAAATTTTCAATGGAACTATAAGGGCGATTAGCCAATATTTCATCTACAGCAGCCGCGCCGATTCCCTTGCAAGACAAGAAAGATGGCATAAGCTTTTTATCGCCAACTGAAGTCCAAGCCTTCTCTGCGTGGTTGATGTCAATTGGAACAATCTTATATCCAAGACCCTTAACTTCGCTCATGGCTTTGGCTAGCTTTTTGGGATTGCCTGAAGCCGACTCTAAGTAAGCCTTGATCCACTCTTCTTCATAATAAGTCATCATCCAAGCACAGTGGTAAGAATTAATGGCATACGCAACTGCGTGAGACTTATTAAATCCATATCCGGCAAAGAATAGAATTTTTTCATATAAGCTCTTAGCAATAGACTGCTTCACGCCATTTGCCATCGCACCCTTAATAAATTTTTCTTGGAGCTTCTTAGCTTTGTTGATATTTTCATTTCCAGAGCTCACCGGCTTCATCATCTTCCGCATGGCATTACATTCGGCCTTGGGGATACCGGCAACAGAGCTACAAAGCTCCATAACCTGCTCTTGAAAGATAATGCAGCCGTGCGTCTCTTTAAGCACTTCCTCGATGAGAGGGTGTCCATATTCGATCATATCGGGACGCTTCTTATTTTCAATGTAGAGTTTATCTACTTTAGCTCCCAGTGGTCCGGGACGATAAATTGCTGTCAGAGTCGCGATATCAACTACCGAAGTTGGCTTTGCTCGCTTGAAAAGTGCTTGGGTGCCTCTTTGAGTACATTGAAAGATTCCGGCCCACCTACCCTGGTGATAAATGCGATCATAAACTTTTTGATCATCAAAATCAATAGCGCTAGGAGAAATATTGGCATTGTACCAAGCGAGAATTTCATCAAAAGCCGGATTTTCATTTCCTTGCTTTTTAAGGATTTGAACAATGGTTCTTTCGATCATTCGAAGAGTTTCAAGCCCAAGAATATCAAACTTAATCCACCCAAATTCTTCTAAGTGCTTGTTAGTCATCCCCTCGGTCCAAGGGGTTTGCAGTTCTCCACGAGCCATAATCAAAGGCATACGCTGGGGGATATTCTCTGAAATAATGACTCCGCCAGCATGCCGACCAAGCGCTTTGTTTTGTTTGAAAAGCACTCCGATGGGTTCGATCACCTCGGGATGCTTTTCTAGATAATCCCTCAAAGAAGTTGAGTATTTGAGAGCTTCTTTGATTCCGATGTCAAAGCTGTCTTCTGCTTCGCTATCTCCCTTTCGCCCTCTACGAACATCTCTTTCGAGTGGACCGAGCGCTTTGTTGACTTCCGAAAATTCAATCCCATAAAAGCGCGAAACATCTTTGATTAGACTCTTGAGCTTAAAGGTGTTGTAATTCGAAATAGGGATAACATTGTTCTTACCAAATTTCTCCTTCAGCAAGACCATTAGTGCATCACGGTCAGCAACATCATTATCGATGTCCGGAGCGTCTGAACGGTCGATGCTCAAGAATCTCTCAAACAGCAAACCGTATTCAATAGGATCAATATCTGTAATTTTAAGAACATAGTTGACTAAAGAACCAGCACCAGAACCCCGAGCCGGTCCTACCAACATTTTATCTCGAGCAATATCCATAATTGCCTTCATGGTGAGAAAATATTCGGCAAAGTTCTTTTCTTTAATCGTCTTCAATTCCCAGTAAAGCCGCTCAATATACTGGGAATTTGTATGAAATCCTCGGTCCTTTAATCCAATTTTGCATGCTTCTAGAAGAGCCTTGTTGGCTGTCATATCTTTTGGAATTACATAAGAGGGCAATTTCATTTGCCGATCGGGGTGGATATCGCCAATCATTTCATGAGCTACGTCGTGGGTACGCTCCACTGCATCTAGCATTAGGTTGTCGTCATAAAAATCATGGCCTTGCTTCACCTCTAAATAAGTGTCCCAAACTTGCTTGGCGTTCTTGGGATAAAGCTCGCATTTCAGCTCATCTCTAGACTTGGGGAGACTATCGGGATTAAACTCCTTATAATTGAGCCATCCAAGCTTTTTATATAGCTCGCGCTCCTTCCAATGGTCCGGGGATGCATAGTGAGAATCACAAGTAACAATTAACTGGTTTGTCATGCCTTGACGTTGAGCAAATTCAATGATGGCTCGATTAACAAGATGTTGCGCTGGCAGTTTATTAAACTGAAGCTCCAACATAACATTTTCCAAGCCAACTGCATCTACTAGTTGGTCAATACTATTACCAATGCCTAATTGAATTGAGTCTAATATTGGCCCATCATTAAGAAGGTCGGGGGTCAACTTTTCAAATTCGTAACCCTGCAAACGACTAAATGCTTCATATGCTAATGGTCCGCTAATACAAGCTGAAGAAACCATGAGATGACCGCCCTCAGCTGCCTTTTTGAGCATGCTGTAGTCCACTCGTGGGAACCTATAGAATCCTTCCATATAACCTTTAGATACTAAGCCAAAAAGTCGCTGAAGACCTTCAGAGGTCTTTGGAAGAACAACTAAGTGGTGGCGGCGTTTGATCTGATCATAAAACTTAGTAGATTTAGATTCTTCTTCATTTTCAACTGTAAGATTTGCATCTTCCGTATCAAGGTTTATTGTTTCATCATCACCATTAACAATTGCTATTAACTTTGTTTTTAGATGCTCATGAGCATCGATAATGGCGTTGATCGCCGTTTTGTCGCCCTTTTTAGCTGCCTTTTTAATTTCATACTGTGCACGCCAAAGCTCCAAATCTGGATGAACATACATTTCACAGCCCGGAATAAACTTTAAGTTTGCCCCTGCTTTACGAAGCTTTTCAGCGTGAAGATAAGCGTGCGCAAATCCATTCATGTGACCATGGTCAGTCAGTGACCATCCGTCTAAGCCGTTCTCAAGGCAAAAATTAATGTGTTCTTGGGGATAGCCCAAACCGTCAAAGGTGCTAAAACCCGAATGTGAATGTAGACCGAAAAATTTGGTGGGATATTTCATACAACTCTCTATGCTATTTAGTATATTATAACACAGTAAGCAGTATTTTTCACGTTAGCCTGTTGCTTTTTGAAGTTTTTTTGCAACTCTTGCGTCATAATTGGCGCCGACTGCATCACCCTTATCCATATCTTTTTGGCGTTGTTGATTTATTTGTTGCCGCTGCGTCTGTAGTTGCTCTTCATCTTCTGGATCATCAGTTTCGGTTGGATGGGACGGAGCGGGTGAAGAAATATCACCTGCTTGCATAAAATCGTCGTCATCGCCATCCGAGGATTTCGAGGGTGGAGTATATCCCACAACTTGCTCTATTAGAATTTCTCTAATTAATTTTCTTAATTCTTTCATGGGACTAAAAGCCTCTTCTCTATTCTATATAATAATTATAAGATAGGAATTGAACATGGCCACTATTGAAAATTTATTTGCATTTGATTTTGATGACACTTTAGCAATCACCCCCAGCATAATTGGGGTGCAGCGAGTATCTTCAGACGGAAAGAGCGATCCTGGATTTAGAGACTGGATACACGAGTATGATTTAGACATTCACGATATTGAAAATCCAGACACTGACTCTGAAATCATTTGGTTCACCTCAGGCGATTTTGCTAAGTATGAAAAAGCTCATCGACTAGATTTAGAATATATCGAATCAAACTCTCTGGAAGATAAATATGATTTTACTGAAACTGCTTCTGTAGACGTCGGGGGATCATCACCAATTAGTCCAATTTTAGATCTACTAAAAGATGCCACCACATCATCTAATTCGCGAGTAGTTATTATTACTGCGCGCAGTGGTCAGGCACCAATGGCCGGATTATCTAATCGTGGAACGGTTTCTCCTACTAACCGGCAAGATATTCAAGATTTTTTAAGTGGCCACGGAATAAATGTAGGATCAGGCAACATTACTACTGCTGGTGATTTAGGACAAGGGCCCAGAGCAAAAGTTAAAGCCATGAAAACTTACATTGACATGTATAGCCCTAAAAACATATTATTTTATGATGATAACCAGGGGAATATCGATGCAATCGCAGGAATGTGCGATGAATATTTTCCGGGAATCAATATAAAAACTTTTAAAGTGGGTGAAAATGGAGAAGTTTCTTTAAGTGGAGGATGCTGGTGATTCTTAAGCCACAGTTACTAGCAGTTTTCAATTTTATCTATAGGAACATCTAGTAAAATAGTAGTTCCGGTTAGCACTTCGCATAAACCGCCTACTTCATCATAATATTCAGTGTTTAAAACTACACCAATTTCTCCAGCATAAACATGCGCCGTGGGCCATAGCGGAATTTGAACAGAAGCGCTATTGCGGGGGGTGGTTTGCTCTAAAGTTAAGACTTCACAACTTTCTATAAACCTAATGAGATCTCCTATGCTCATTTTTTCTGTCTCCTGATTTGACCAATAGACGGGCCAGGATGTTTTCTTTGCTCTGGTTTAATTTTTGATAAGCGTGATAAGTATTTTATCCTCCACACGTCTGTTGTATCGTTTTCTTCATAACACTTCAGATAAGCCTCAACTATTTCTTGAGGGATACAAGGCTCTCCTAATTCTTCCCAAATAAAAAAAATTAAACCAACTTGTTGCACTGGATCTTCTTCTAAATTTCCCCAAACCCACGGAACAAGTTCTTTTTTAGACTTAAGTTCTGTCGCTAGTTTTTGAATGGATTTTTCAACAAGGGCGAGATGAACATCGTCCTCTATTTCTACTTCCAGATTCAAATCATGCGCAAAATTAATTAGCGATTCATAATTTTTTTCTTTTAAGCTTTCTACTGCTTCTTTAAAAATCTTTTCTCTTTTTATTTTTTCTTCATCGCTTATTGAGAGTAGGCGAATTCTATCGGGGTGAGTTTGAAGAGCGATTTGCTTATATAGCTTTTTAGCCCAAGAAGGACTGTGAATTTTTTGATTTTCACCAGATTCATAAAAGCCATCGTCGTTATAATTTCCTCGTAAGTCCATAGGGGGGACAAACGATGGCGAAGAAATATCTTTTTTAGAATATTCTGAAAGCTCAGATAAAACATGATTGAGCTCACATTCATATATCGAAAAAAGATCGTCGAAGTCTTTTTTCGAATCTTTGAGATACTTCCACTCTTTTATTTTGCTTCGAAGTTTAGTTTTTAATTTTTCTTCTTTTTGAAGCGACCGGGCCATGATGCCTCCGCTTCTTAAGTATGAAAAAATTTAAGAAGAAAACGGAGAATCAGCGGTTGGAAGATTGGCCAGCATGGAATTCAAATTGGCTTGAAAATTTTCAGCGCAGTCTGGAGTTAAGACCAGTTCGCCATTATAGACTGTGAAGTCAATTAATCTCAAATTATCCACAATATCCGTGCCTGTAATCAAAGCCAACTGAAGCGTTTTGGCGATATGGCCAATTACATCATCACTTAGCTTATAAGTCTTTTCTGTACTCATCGCATTCCTCCTGTTTGATATGCGGGACTCCAATGGGTGGTTCTACCATCAGCAGTTTGTTCTCTAATCACCCTATTCCCCTCGGAATCAACTTTTCTATTATATACTAAAAATTTCGACGCGTATTCACCTTTTTCACCATCTAAATTTTGATATGTTCGAATAGTAGCGCCACCAGTCTTATAACTTTCTTTTAAAACTTGCTGAATAGAAACGTTAAGGGTTTCAAGCTCAGCATCAGATATATCTGACACACTTGAGTGTGGATTAATTCGAGCTAGCCACAGTGAGTCTGCCTTAACATAATTTCCAACTCCGCATATTACTGATTGGTCCATAATAACTTTACAAATATTATATTTATTTTTACGACGTACCTGGCGAATAAACTCTTCGGCAGAGACTTCTTGTGAGAGCATATCGGGACCGAGAGATTGGAGCTTTTCAATAAGCTGGTGCTTTCCTCTAACGAATTTCAATGTCCCAAAATTTCTTTGGTCTTGAAAATAGAGATAATTTCCATCAGAAAAACTAAACTTCACCCTATTATGAGGGTGTTCTTCAGTAACCCAACACCCTGTCATGCCCAGCGTGTTCCAAATCGAGAATTCTTTCTGAAGTATCCAATAAATAAATTTACCGTGCACTCCAATACCAGCAACTCGCACTGGTAGATTTTCTTTAATGGCTTCAAAGCCTGACGGCATCTTCTTAGTATATCTCCCAGATAGGATTTCTACGCCACTAATCTCTTTATTAGAGACAAATTTTGCCAAACTTTCTGCAATTCTTCTACATTCTGGGCCTTCAGGCATTGTAAAAACTCTCCAATTGTGATATTTTATTAATAATAAGGTAGGTGTTCATGAAAAGAATCATAATCTCAGATCTTCACATCGGTAGTAAATTCTACAGATCTGAAGAACTATTGAAATTTTTAAAATCTGAGCATTATGATGAGTTGATTCTTGCGGGAGATATTATTGATTTCATTAAAATTCCTGTGTTTACTAAAAGGTGCTTAGAAATAATAAGCGCCGTAGATTATAACAAAAAAATTATTTATATAGTTGGCAATCACGATGAAAGTCTTTTAAACGTAATTGGGAAAAAAATTCACAACGTAGAATTTGTTAAGAGGTATGATTTTGAATCTTTTGGAAGGAGATTCAGAGTTGAGCATGGAGACCAATATGACAAAGGGGTTTTGCACAACAGAATTTTTGTCAAAATTCTCTCAGTACTTCAGGGCATGTTAGAATTTGCGTTCAACTTTGATTTTACTACTTGGTGGACTGAAAAGCAGATTAAAAAGCATAAACTTAGGAGCGTAATCCACATTATTCGACACCATCCCGAGATTGATGTTTTCATCATGGGCCACACCCATATACCCGAAGCAATTATCTGGATAGAGGCTAATCAAACCATCAAAACCTATATTAACGCTGGAGACTGGGTTACTCACCAAACTTATGTATCTGTCATTGATGGAGTTGCCCGACTACAAACTTTTGACTCGAGTCCCAACAATATAATCAATTACAGGAAGCCGGACACCCCAGTTTAAATGCTGATTCTTTCCCATGGTTATATTTTAACCATGGAGCTTCTATTTTACATAAATTTCATGGCAAAAACGATTGCACCCATCGCAAATTGAACAACGGCAAATATCGTAACTGCCTTGGTCTTAAATAACTTAAGTTCATCAATTTCTTTTAGGGCTGCTTGAATCTGAGATGGAGACGCCACCTCATCCACTTTCTCTTTCCACGCCTTGAGTTCATCGACGCGATCTTCTCTAACTCTCATTTGAGCTATCTCTTGCTTAAGTTCTTGAATCTCGGTATTTAAAGCCGAAATACTGCTAGCTAGTGTTTCTAACTCTTTAAGAACTAATCTTGAATATTCGCTCCATCCATTTTCGTCAGCCATCACAAGTCTCCAGTTCGTCTTCGCGATCTGGATCGATCAAAACAAGCAAACAGTCTATTTTTTCAACAATTGCTTCTCTGCTCGAACTTGAATCGCTGGCATATTCTTTCAAAACTTTTAACTCGGCGACGATGGCGTCCTTGACTGCAAAAGCATTTTTCCACTGGTTCCGCTTTCCGCAAAGCTCCTCTCGAAGCTTTCGAAGCTTAACAATAGAATCCTTAGTTTCACAATCCATATGACGACCCGAACAAAGTATGTTTAACGCTTGACGCTGTTACTACATATAATCGAGCTATCAATTTTTTGGTAAAACCCACACATCGTTAATGGGATTTTGCTCAATAGAATCTGGGGCAGAACACTCACATTCCCTGCTGGTTACTGACTTCATATGGGTAGTGTAAGTCTTACACGAACTTTGACAATTAATTATTATTTTTTCATCTAACTCGCATGAAGAAATCCAAAAGCAAGCAACGATTGTAAGACAAATATACAATATTGTCTTGGGGATCATGCCAATTAGTGCGAAATCAGTCTGGCTTTCCATGACCTGGCCTGCGATTTAAATCGTCTTCTCTATAAACAAGCATTTTCTTAAATTTTTTAGTTTCTGGATCCCAAACTAATCTGTAGTGCAAAATATCTTCAATTTCTTGGATCAAAGCCTTAATTTCATCTGTCATAGCATCTTCTCCACGATCCACGCCCAAGTTCCACTGCAAAATTCAGTAAATGCGGCAAAAATCCTTTTTCGATAAACTCCTATTGAAAATCCACACAAAAAATACACTAAAGAGCCCGGCAGCCCTAGGGATTCTACACTACTCACTAAAAAAGAAAGACCGAAAAAAAATGCAACAATTGGAATTAAAATAATAAGAAGAGTGACCAATGTGGCAAAAAATGATCTCATGAGGCCTTATCTACTCGAATATTTTGGTATGCTTTCAGCGTGATGGGCCATAAACTTGTCGCTATTTGGAGACAAGCGTTAGCAACTTGCTGAATTTCCCATTGGGCTCCCGCGTGAGATCGAAGCTCAACAAACTTAAGTAAATTGTTGAGATTGACCGTTCCATAATATTCTGTGTACATATTTTGAGGAAGGACACCCCGAGCTTGTTCTCGACAAACGCCGTTTTTAATCAAATTATTAAAAAGATGTAATGAATTTTTATGATGCTGCTTAATGACATAGTTCGCACCAAAACCAAATTCACCATCAGAAAGATCTGGAATTATTATGGGATTAATAAGATTTTCAGCACTGCTTGCTTGACGATTGCTTTTATGCTGGGTCCTAAACGCATTGGGCTCGTAAAACCTAATGTTTATATCAGTATATCTTCGAGAAATTTCATTATAAGACCAAGTTCGATGACGATGGTGCTGGCTGCGCACAAATAGGGGAACAATGAATCGAAAAGTAGCAAGATTATGTTCGAGTGTAGATGTGTGACGGTGTTCTATGAGATATCGAATGAGTTTTTCATCTCTTTCGTCCATAGCTGTTTTTTGCTTGCCAAAAGACACTCGAGCGCTATTGACTATGGTTAGATCAGATCCCATATGCTCAACATATTCCACGGCTCCGATTCCATCTTCATAAAGGTCTATTTTCATTATGCGGCCGTAGTAGATTTAATTATAGAAGCTGCCACCCTATAGGGATCGCAATTAGAAGCAGGTCGCCTATCTTCGATATATCCTTTCCATTGATTTTCAGACATCGATATTGGAACTCTAATTGAAGCTCCACGGTCACCTATTCCCCAAGAAAACTCATCGATATGCTGAGTTTCATGAAGACCAGTTAATCGTTGTTCATTATTTTCGCCATAATTATCGATATGGGCTTGGTGGTTTTTTTCCAAAGATTTCATTAGCTGAACGACTCCATCGTATCCGCGGGCCCCTTCTCTCATCCAAGTTGTAGAAAAATTAGTATGACATCCGGAACCATTCCAATCTCCGTGCACGGGCTTCGGATTAAGATCGATATCCCAGCCATACTCTTCAGATAATCGGTATAGCACATATCGACTCATCCAAAGGTCGTCGCAAGCCTTAAGGGTATCTTTATTAAAACATTGATATTCCCACTGTCCAATTGCTACTTCAGCATTGGTTCCTGTTAGCTCAATACCCATTCTTAGACATGCTCGCAGGTGAGTTTCAGAAAGCTCTCGGCCAACCACTTGGTTTCCTCCTACTCCGCAATAATAATAGCCCTGAGGTTGTGGATAACCATGCGCTGGAAAGCCTAAAATCTTATAATTCTGAGTTATAAAAAATTCTTGCTCAAACCCCCACCAAAATTGCTCTTTATCGGCTTGCGCTGTATGATTTCTTAATTCTGATCTAAAATTAGTTTCATGCGGACCATTATCGGTGTTTATCACTTCGCATAAGATAAAATAATGACCCTTTCTCCACTGATAAAGTCGAACTGGATTTAAAATTCTTTCAGAATCATTTCCAGGGGCTTGATTAGTAGAAGACCCATCAAAATTCCACTGCGGAATATCAGAAATTTTAATAGATCGAGATGGAGTCTTCCAATTAATGACTTTAACTTTGCTGCGTAAGTTAGGGGTGCGGTGGCCATCTAGCCACACATATTCTAGAAAAATTTCACTGCTCATGGTCTCCTTCCTTTTCTTCTTCATTTCCGTCATTTTTAAACTTATAGTGAATGTGGGGAGCTATTGGAACGGCTTCGCCATCACCATCTATCCTCACAAAAACCATCTGACACCTGCAGACAGATTTATGAGTCCCGTTATGAATGCTGTGCCTTCTAGCTTCTACTTCAATTGTGAGAGAAGTTCTACCGACTTTTTTTATCAGGCCATAAAGTCGAATAATTTGACCCGGTCGCACAGGGCTTTGAAAATTAACTTCGGATATACGCTTGGTAACCACTCTACTGGTTTCTGCAAACTCTGCAGATAATGCGGCACCAGCTTCATCAATCCAGGCCAGCAGCTGGCCTCCGAATAGGTTGCCGTGGAATCCGACATCACTCGTTTTACAGATGTGAGTCGAGATCAAGGTCATGGTTGTCCAGCGGGGTGCCATTTATTTATCCACGCAATACATGGGTGTCTTCTTTACTTCATCTAAAAGAGTAGGCAAATCCAAGCCAGCACAATCTATTTTGCCCTTTGTAAAATTGTAGTGATTACAAAAGCCATGAAATTTTCCCCTCTCGCACTCTTTGTTAAGTCCTGTGTCAATATGCCCCCCAGAGTTCTTTGGGTATTCTAGGGGTATTTCTAAACCAATGTGAATAGCTTTCCACAGGGCTTTTAAAGCTTTGAGTTGGACTGGATAAAAATCTAGAAAGGGCTTTAAGGTCTTACCGTGCACATGTCCATGCTCTTGGATTGGCCTTTCACCATAACCGTGCTTCACATACCAGTCTTGATATTTTAGATAGTACGCGTTTGAAATTTCGACGCCTATACCTTTCGGATTTCCGCCCTCATATCGAGGAATTCCAGCGTGCCAAGCTTTATGTTGTGTATCCAGCATTTGAAAAATAGTTCCATCATTATCAATAAGAAAATGAACTGAAATTCCTCGTTTGTTTAATACTTTCGCGCAAGAATCTGCGCTCAGACACACATCCCAGTGGTTCACAAAGAATGTGGGTTTTCTATCGGATTTTTCAGAGTAATCTGTATAACATCCTTTGCTGGATTTATAACCACTAGATTCATCCCACAGGACTACTTTATCCCACTCGATAGGAATGAAATTGCCGTTATGAACAATGTGCTTATCGCCAGCACCATAGCTTCTAGCTAGCGGAAGTGCATCCATCCAATCGGTGATGTTTGCTTCTCTTTCTGTCCATACCCTGCGGTACGTCATGGGTCCGACAAGCCCGTCACCAGTTAGTCCATGGGCCTTCTGCCATTTTTGAACAGCTTTAACTAAGTTATAGTCAAATTCTTCGCAGCCAAACCAAGATGGGTCCCACCCTAAGCTATCAGAACTTGATTTATTGTAAAAATCTTTATCCATGCCGCAATTCTATTCAAAATCTATGTCAACAGAAACTGCAATATTAATTTTTGGTATTCTTAATTGGTTGGCCATGCCGTGCTTCTTAGATTCATTAGCATCTAGAAACCAATCTGCGTGACTTTTTTTATGTACTAGCTTTAGAAAATAATCGTCTTTCTTTCCACAGTTTCTAGCCATCATTGTATAAACTTTTTGATTGAGCCTCTCTGTTTCATCGGCAGACGCCTTTATCTCTTCCACCTTTCCAATCTCCATTGAAGAGACGTCGTGAATCATCAATGTTGCATCTGGATCCATAAAACGAAGACCTTGCTCTCCAAAAGAAAACAAAATAGCTCCACAAGACATGGCCTTGCCCTCAACAATTGTTGCAACAGGTAATTCCGAATGCTTTATGGCGCTGATCATTGTCATTAAACTGTAGACCTGGCCGCCATATGAATCAATAACTACAGGAATTATTTTCTGGCCCGTGTTGTGCGCAAGAGCTACTTGCTGCTGAAATTCCTTTGCTGATTTTTCATCAAATTTATTTACTGTCACGATTACTGGCGTTTTTCTTAATTCTACCTCTTTAATCAAGGGCGATATTTTGGTCGTCCATTTCATATGCTTCTCCTAAAAAGCTACCGATTCTCCGCAGCCGAAGGTTTTCCACTTGGCTTCTTCGATTATGCCAGCATCGTTAATTTTAAGCTGAAGTTTCATCACGTCTCCGCACGCCGGTGCACCCACGACACCAGTTCCGACCGTGGGGTCATCTTTATCTAGACATCCCATGTTCCGGGGATTTTCAAAGTGGTCTATAACTTTTTCTGAATATGCCATAAAATCTCCTTTGACTTATCTAAATATTATCCGCATTTTGCATGTCCACAGTTTAAACAAGTCGCACAGCCTTCCTGATATACGATATCGGGAGAATCACAAGAACAATTTAAAATCCCATTGCTGACTTTGGTGCCGTCTTCAATATGCTTCTTTAAACATCTGGCCACTACTTTAGAAAAAGAGAATAAATCAGCATCTTTGTCTTTCTGAAGCTGCTCTACTAAAAATTGCAACGGGACTTTGTGCCTAAGCGCCAAAGAAATTGTCCTCGTAAAAGAGGTGTGGTTAGGATTGTCAAAAACTTTGACTATGTCCTTGATCACAAATTCTTCACCATCTCCACCAACGATTAAATCATACTTGTTGGCCATTGTCTTTCTGGGGCGCTTTCGAATTTTACCTTGAGTATACCTTTTTGGAATTTCTACATATTCAGAAAGACCTCCAAAAACTTCATAAGCGACATCATCGATTACTCCCACCAAGATTGTCCAACCTTCTCCCTTAATAGTTGTTTGGTAGATTTCACAGTCTAGAGTATCTGGACGTTTCTGCGCATGCTGGGCTGCATCGCCGTCGTTTGATTTCTTGTCTTTAGTTACTAAAACTCCAGAGCGAGAACCATCAACATAAATAGTGACCCCTTTCAATCCAGCTCGCCAAGCATCCATATAGAGCTGGCCTACTATCTCTGGCTTCGTGCCTTTTGGCAAATTAATAGTGGAGCTTATTGAATGGTCTACATGCTTTTGAATCGCGGCTTGGACATTAATTCGGCCGTCCCAGTCTATCTGGTCTGAAGTTATAAAATATTGCGGCAAATCTTCTATTTCGCACTTTCCCTGGGCTGCCCAATAATTTTTAATTTCATGGTGATATACTTCAAATTCTTGCCACTTATCTCCAAGATCGTCGATAAAATCTACTCTTGCTTCAGAATCACTGTAATTTATCTTTTTTCTACGAGTATATCCAAGTCTAAAAATAGGCTCAATACCGCTTGAAGTTTGCGCTGCAATAGAACAAGTGCCTGTAGGAGCATTAGTAAGAATAGAAATATTACGTCTGCCGACAGTAGCCATCTCTTTTTTTAAATCGCGTGGTAATCTGCAGATAAAAGCGTTGTTCTTTTCTTTCTCCCAGCTAAACGCATGAAATGGGCCTCGCTCTTTTGCTAAATTTACACTTTCTTGATATGCTGCGCACTTGAAGGCGTCATAAATTTTATCAACTATTTCAATAGACTTTTTAGAACCATATTTAATGCCAAGCCTACAGAGAGTATCGGCAAGCCCGAGGGTTCCTAAGCCTGTTCTTCGACCAGCAACGCAAGCATCTAAAAGTTTAGTCCAAAGAATCTTTTCGTCTTCAGTGTCCACTTTTTCCAGAATCGTATAAAGCTTTTCAATTTCAAGCTCAACTAAATCATCGCTGAGGCGCATGGAACTGGAAACTGTATTCTTAAATCTTTCTAAATCAAATTTAGAATTTTTGGTGTATGGATTACTTACAAAATTTATCAGATTAATAGAGATAAGCCTGCACGAATCGTAAGGGCTGAGAGGAATTTCTCCGCATGGATTGGTAGTCGTAGTATTAAATCCGACATCTGCATATTCATGCGCTGGTAATTCTCGAAGAATAGTATCCCACATCATAAGCCCAGGCTCTGCAGTGGCAGTTGCGCTTTCAATGATAAGATTCCAAAGTACTTCAGCGTCTATTTCTTTAATGACTGTTGGGTTATCGGACTCTACGGGAAACTGCAGCTTAAACGATCGTTTATTTTCAACAGCTCTCATGAAATCATCATTTATTTTTACAGAAACATTTGCTCCAGTCACTTTAGAAAGATCGTGCTTCATCATCACAAAATTTTCAATATCAGGATGACGAACATCAAGAGTAATCATTAAAGCGCCGCGGCGTCCGTTTTGGCCGATCATCCGACAGATATAGCTATAAAAATCTGCAAAGCTCCAAGCTCCAGTAGTACTTCCAGCACTATTAGAAACTGAACTTCCATCCGGTCGAAGAGTAGAGATATCGATGCCAACGCCGCACCTTCTTTTAAAGAGATTTGCTAAATCCTTTCCTTGGTTCATAATAGAACTTACATCGTCAGTGGGAGAATCCACCACTACACAATTAGACAAGCTAACTACTGCGTAATTGTTGCCGATCCCATACATGGGGGAGCCTTGAGGTATAACATAATCAAAGTTTTTCAAAAGAGAATATATTTCTTCTTCTGACATCGCGTTTTTTTCAAATTTACTTTCAATTCTAGCAAATTCGGCCGCTAATCTACGGTGCAAGTCGTCTGGAGTTTTTTCTATAAAATTGTTATCTCGATCTTTGAGTAAATATTTTCCCACGACTGCAGATGCCGCTAAATCATCTCCACCGAAATAATCTTTGGTTTCTTTAAAAACTTCATCATACGACCACATCACAGCCATTACATCCCTCTTACATCTTTCCACTTTTCTCTTAGTCTGGATTTCATGTCGTTTTCATCTTCACTGAGCGCTTCATTGAGAGTAAGGTGGTCTTCATCTAAAATTTTAAATTTCGAACGCGCAGTATCAATTGAAATTGGAAACAAAAGTCCATCTCTTCCGGCTCTATTTTTAGCGATATAAAGCCTCCCAGTTCCGCCAGCCTTTTCCATAGATTTTCTTGATATAGAAACAACGACGTCTGCCACCATTGCTTTCGCATATGCTTCGGCCATATTCTCAAGACCAACAATATCGGAATTTGCTGAGTCTCTATTCGCTTGTGATGCAGTCCAAATAGGAATATTCAACTCCATGGCAAGGTTTCTAAGCTCTTCATATACGAGTTTTAATTCATGCCTCAAAGAATCAAAAGATCTCGTTGATCTCATAATATCTGCATAATCTACAATGATTATATGGGGCTTAAAATCTTTTAAAAGTAATTTATCGAGGTGATTCCTTAGTGTCACGATGCTAGCAGACCCAGTGGGATATTCTTTGATAAAAAGACGACCCATTTTTCCATCTTTATAAAATTCTTTTACTTCTTTTTTCCTGTTGACTATTTCATTGCTCGCAATATTTGTCAAATAAGAATCATATCGAATTCCCACGTTCTCTTCTGAAAGTTCAAAAGTATAGTGTACCACATTTCGACCAGAAAGCATCGCATTAGCTCCCATTTGGACTAGCCAGTGAGATTTTCCGACGCCAGTGTTGGCTGTAATGACCCCAATCTCTCCCTTTCCAAGACCACCACGAAAAATATCATGAGCATCAAGGCGAGGAACTCCAGTTGGCACCACAACACGACTGGACTTTTTAAAGCGAGCATCCATATCTTTAAAGAAATCATGACCAGTGGTATTTGCCATTCCCATCGAAACTGCAGATTTCATAAGTCCTAAAACTGACTCAAATTTTTCAGTTGCGATTAATTCAACAGATTGCTCCAAAGCCTCTTTAAAAGCCTGAGTTCGACAAAAATCTAAAGACTTTTCTTTAACATAATTTTGGTCACCAAGGTCTGGACTAGACTTGAGCCTGTGCAAGAATTCTACTACTTGCTCTCTCAAGAGCAGTGTTGATTCATCTATTAAATCATCTCGTACAATTGAAACTAAAAGCTTTAGGCTGGGAAAGGATCGATATTTTGTTCGATAAGCAAAATATTTCTCACATAAATATTGCAAGTACTTTAGTTCAAAGAAATCGGGATGCATAACCTCAACCATTTGAGCTGCAAACCTATTGTCTGAAATTAAAGCTTGAAAAATCTTCTCTTGAAAATGCTTTCCATATTGCCCAAACCACGCTTGTCCTGATTTGGGCGCGAGCTCATAGTCGTAAGCTACTTCTCCCATCGATCACTCCCTTAATTAAAAATTGATCTTGCGGTCATAAAAAATTTGTCTGCGTCAAAGTTTTTGACGCCTTCTCTTATTAGAATTCTCATGAAATTAATTTTATTCATCTTTCTATCTGGCGTATCAATTTTATAGTTAATTTTTTCAGCCTGGTGTGGGGATAAATTTACTGCGTCTAGATTCATGAGCTTCCAGTTCATAGTCGGTATTTCACTATCTGCCACGACCTGATGATATAATTTTACCTTAGATTCTTCGGATCGTTTTCGGCTTATATTAATTATCTCTTCCACACTCACAAATTCTTCTTTTGTTAGTTCTGGAAAGCGTTTACTGAGGGTGCGGAAACCAGCACCTTTTATCCCTGGTAGACCATCAGAACCATCGCCGCAAAAACATCTGGCCACGCAAAAATTTTCTACAGGTATTCCAAATCTTTCCCTAACTGATTCTGTAGTTAATATTTTCTTCTGGCCAGGAGACCAAATTTTTATGCGATTTTTTTCTAAAAGCTGGTAATAATCTTTGTCTGAAGATACAATTATCAGATTTTCATTTTTAAGTTTATTTTTAGAAAGATATCCAATCACATCATCTGCTTCGCAATCCGAAACGTATAGCTGGGGAATCCCAGAAAGTCCTAACAATTTAGTTGTCAAGTTAATCTGATAATTCCTATTGCCAACGGTGTCAGGAATATCTGCTTCGTAAAATCGATTCAGCTTTACTGGTCGGCGACCAGACTTATATCCTTTATATATGCTGCGTCGACGGGCCGAACCGCCACCTTCCCAAATAACATAAAGTTCTGCAGGGTGAAAATTATCTATTAAAAGTTGGACTCCCTTAAGAAATCCGACGGAACCACCGATGTGTTGTCCATTATCGCTGACGCTTGGATTGGCTGCAAAATGCCGCATAAAAAAATTAAGGGCATCGATCAGTATGATGTTTGAAGGCAACTAGTCCCCCAGGTCTGTGTCTAATTCCATTTCCATGGCCACTGCACGCACTTCTTCATAAGATTCAACATCTATATCTAGATCTGAACTTTCGATTTTCTTTATCATAGCAGCTTCAAGCAGATCATCAATATAGGGTTTAAACTCTGGATCACACCAAACATCGTTAAAATCTGCTTTATAAAATTTCTTTTCTACTAGTTGTTCTCCGGTGGTAGTATCAACTACGATAAGCTTCTTCCACGCTCCGGTTCCAGAAATTTCAACTTCTTGCGTATCGCGAATTACTTCGGGGCCATGCTTTCTAAGTAAATCAAACACTTGCTCGTGCTCATAAACTCCCTTGCCAAAATGAATCTCAAAATTGCAAGATCGAAATGGAGCTGCCACTTTATTTTTGATTGTCTTCGCTGAAACATTAATTCCAATTACTTCTTTATCTTTGTTCTTAATCTGTTGACCCGCGCCGAGCTTAATTCTAACAGACGCATGGAATGGAATTGCTTTTCCGCCAGGGGTGGTGGTGGGATCTCCAAACATTACTCCAATTTTAGTTCTAGTTTGATTTAGAATTACAAAAAGTGTATTGCTCTCTCCAATCACGCCAGTAATTTTTCTCATTCCTTTTGAAATTGCTCTTGCTTGGAGTCCGATAGAGTTCTGCTCGTAAGTTCCATTGAGTTCAGCCTTTGGGGAAGACGCTGCTACTGAATCCCAAATAATTGTAATGGGAACATCTTTATCCATTGCTCTAGCTTTCATGATCGTCGACTCAGCAATAGATAACACCTCTTCAGTGCAGTGAGTGTCAACATATACAAAGCGCTTAGAAATGTTCACTCCCAGCAATTGCAAATTTTCTACGCTAGTAGCATTTTCTGTGTCAATATAAACTACAATCCCGCCCAACCGCTGGGTACACCTGGCAATTTGAATCGCAATATGAGATTTTCCAATAGACGGTGGTCCAAAGATTTCAACAATTCGACCCTCTGGAAGACCACCATTCCTACGGTTAGAAACAATATAATCTAGCTGCTGAGATCCAGTTCCAATCCAACGCTTTACGTGAGTGGGCGATTCGTCAGTTTCAAGATTATAAGCAACTCTTGATCCGTGCTCTTTATTAAGAGACTTAATCAAATCAGCGGTAAAATCATCATCGGCTATCTTTTGTTTCGCCATACAAAACCTCCATGATGAACTATAAACTATTTTGGAGACATGTTCACGCTTAAATACAAAAAGAGCACTGGATTTCCAGTGCTCTTTAAATTACAGATTTTAAGACTTAGAAATCGTCTTCAAGATCTGCAAATGCATCATCCAGGTTCTGATACTTCTTTGCTGAGGCATCTTCTGTGGTAGCAGTAGTAGTAGTAGCAGTGGTGTTAGCCGTTGTATCAGTAGAAGTATTCGCGGGAGTTGTAGAACGAGATGTTCCAGTATTTTCAGCGTCGTCTTCTCCACCGATCCAAGCGTTAACAATCTTTCCTAGCTCGTCATAAGACTTGCAGCTATACAAGTCATCAAGATTAGGAATACTTCCAATCCAAGTAGTGGCTTCCTTCTGACTCTTGTGGAGAGGCGTAGCCTTTCCCCGAGGACGAACATCGGTCACTGCAAACATCCGACCGGGAGGCTTTGTACATACCACCTTAATATCTCGCCCATCAGTAGGATCAGTGATGTCACCATAGTCCTCATCAAGCATAATATTCAGAAGAGATTGATATACCATCTTCCCGAAAGACCAGAGCCTTACGCCCTTATCTTCTTCACCGCGTACAACTACCGCAGCATAAGCTCGCATCTTGGGATAGAGCTTCTTCGCCAGTTCGTAGGATTCCTTGTTGCCATCTGAGCGCAACTCATTAATGAGTTCTTGGATGGGGTCTGGACTACCAAACTGGTGTGGAGCAAGCAGTCCCGGATTATTTCCAATGTTATAATAGAACCAGCGCTCCTTGAAGGGCTGTCCATCGTTGTCTGGGAAAGCAATGAGTCGAACAACATGCTCCTCCCCTTCTTGGGGACGCCAGAGTGAGTCTCGCCGGCTGTTATTGCCTGAGAGCTTATTCAGTTTTGCTCGAATCGCGTTAAGATCAAGTGCCATTTTTAACCTCCAAATGTTTAAATGTGCAAAATCTAATTTCTTAGTAAATAGCCAATTGGCTATATAATGATAATATCAACTATCAGTCAAGTGTTCAAAATTATTTAATCTTTATTTTTGCTCTGCAGCACTATAAGAGAATCCGCAGAAACTTCTTTCATTTCACCGCCGCAGAGAAGCGTGGACTTATGTGGCTTTCCCATAGCGTAAGTTGTTTTGTAGAGAATACCAGACACTTGGACAGGGGCTTCGTCTCGAAAAGTATCTCTGGTATAAGACAGAACCAAATCTCCCACTTTTGGAACAAGCGTATAGTTGTGGGATAAAAAAGCTGGATCCATTACTAATCTATGGCAAATATTTTTGGGGACTTTGTGATGGGACGCTCTAGAATAAGATTTAGAGTATTTATCTTCTACAATCATATCTTCTTCTCCACACGCTATCACCACGCAAATCGATACTCTATCTGCAGCTTTACCATCTTTGCCAATTTCACCGCCAAATACAGCGATGAGATCTCCAGCTTCGAAAGAATTACTTGCATTCATTCTAAGCATTTGGTTTCATAAGAGTACTCGTATAGCGCATCAACTTCTGCAACTAATTGATTCTCTTTGTTTAACCAAACACTTTTTTCTCTCTGCCAAACTGGAAAACTCATGTGACCCGTCTTAAAATCTTCTAGCGTAATATGAAAATCTTTTCGAATAATTTCGCGATGTTCTTGTATTTCTAAAATTCTTGTAAGCACTGGACCACACCGGGTTTCGAGCTGGGGTTTCGTCTCGCACGAGAGCAAAAATAACGATAACAACAGAGAAGATCTCATTTGTACCAGTCCTTGCCGGGATCATCTCTTGATTTCTTTTTCTTCTTTTTCTTTTTAACTGGTTTCGCTCCACCAAAGCCTTGGCCCGCGGTGTCGCCTCTCTGCTTAAGAGTAGACGGATGATTAGAAGCGCCAAGAGGAAGTGTATAACCAGCTATATTAGCAACAACGTTCTGTTCGTCGTGGTGGCTTTCGTCATCTTCCCTTTCTTCTTCTTTAGAAAGATCGGGCTCGCCTAGCAACTTATCGTCTTTATCTTCCTTGCTCGTTTCTTCACTTAAAACTTGGAGCACGAATTTGCGCAGTAGTTCTTCTAATTTCATTTTAAATAAACCACAATACTAGATCCAGATCTGTCTAGTACAACGTCTGTTTCCCAGTTAATTCCAAAAGCTTTTGTTGCCCCAACTAAAGTCCATTCAATGTATTTGTGAGCATTTCGGTAGGGGATGACGCTAACTGCAATATTAACACTTTTTATCTCGTTTTCGTCTTTATCTTTCGCGTCCGCTTTGTTGGCGATTGAATAAACCTCAGACATTTCTTCAGTTCCTTCAGCAGCCTTGGTAAGAATATCTTTAAGAATAGTAAATTGGTCTTTTTTAGCTGAGATCTTTCCAATTTTCAAATTGCTCATGAGCTTGCCTGGATCTGTTTCAGCAAGAAGAGCTGCACCCTTAACCTTTCCTGACCAGCCGCCACTTCCTACAGCTCCGGATTTAGAAACAATCTTACCCCGACCACCTTTTTTAGACTTTTTTGTCTTAGCAGGCTTAGCAGGCTCTTCGGTCTCTTCGAGCAAAATCTTGCGAATATGTTGTCTAATATATGCTTCTGCGTTCATTTCCCACACCAGTTAGTAATAAATATCACCCTAAGACTTGGAAATCAAGTGGAAATTCACCTAACCCATCAATAACTATGCTAGAAGAAGCTTTCTTAAACTCTTCTATATCGTCGGGGTGAAGATCGACTAACATAGCATCGTGGATGAAGAAAATTGGTCGCACGCGGGGTGATGTTCTGTCTAAGATTTTTCCAAAACCCAGCAGCGCAACATCTACGGCAGAAGACTGAATATAGTTGTTATATAATAAGGACTCGCGCGCGTGTTGGGGCTCTATTGGTCGACCAAAAAAATTCTTAATCTTTCCAGTCTTTTCGTAATTTTTGCTCTGCTTTTTAACTACCATCTCGTAGTTTAAAATCTGTTTAGTTTTATCTACCAGCTGCCTAATATTAATACCAGGTGGTAAGCCCTTCTTCAGGGTGGCTTCGGAGGCTCCGTACGCCGCACAGAGAACCAACTTCTTAACTACAGATCTAGAAATCTTTTGATCAAAAAGTTTTTCTCCCAAATACGCATAAACATCGAGACCAAGATCATCTTCTGTTAACTGCATCGCAACTCGAGGTTCCAAAGAAATGAAATCCACTTGCACAATTTTTCCACCTGGATAAGAAGATTTCAAATACTTCCGAATAATTTTTGGTGCTGTTAAAATTTGGGGACCGCTGATTACAGTCATTCTACCGGTTAACGTGCGGGTAATGCTATATTCTGATAACTCTAAGTAACCATCTTCTTTGGGGAAAAAGCCCCTTGCAACAGAAACATTTTTAATCTCTTTAGATTCTATTGCGGCCTTAAGAGATCTGGCATTAATCCGGGCCCGAGAGAGCCTCTTGAGTGTACGATTGCACTCCATAAAGGTGTCTATGTATCCCAGCGTTCGGAGTTCTTCTAGGGCCTCTCGCGAAAGTTTAAAAGATTCTTTTATTTTTTCTATCATTTGCTGAGAAGATTGAACACCGTCCACTGGAAGGGTATCAAGATTTGCTCCCAAATGTCCAAGGGCTTTCTGAGTTTTCGGAGAAATGAGATGCGGCTCTTCCCTCGATAAAAGCTCAAAAACTGGACTAATAGAACGAATATTTTGAGGGTCTCCCAAAACATAAGACTTTTCATCAACAACGTTTGTCCAGCTGAATCCGGGATTGCAGCTCATCAACGAGAGATTCTTTAAGAATCTATGGCGAGGAATTACAATTTTCATGTTGTGAATATAACACAAAAAATCGAAATTTTCAAAATAAACTACAACTACTTATCAGCAGCAGTTATTAAAGCTTGAGCCTTGTCTACTTGATTGAGCATAGATTCATATTTACCAAAAGCATCGATTGGCATCAGCTTAAATTTTGTCATAAACTTCCCCGGCTCTATAGAGTGGTCCAGTCCAGAAACTGCATACACATTATCTACTGTCGTACCAGTACCCATATCAATGAAAAATTGCTGACCGTGGTTTAGTATTGGACAACCCATACATTCTCCGCTAGCTTGCATTGGCATCATTCGCAGGGGAAGCCCTCTATCTTGTTCGCCGGGAGTACCAGAGTCTGAAGAGCCCGCGCGCTGTGCTCTGATCATGTGAATTGTGGTGTCGGCAGAATTGTGCATAGAACCCACCGATAAATTTGTAAGAGAACAATTTTGAGATCCGTAAGTAATAGAAGGCATGTTTGATTTTATGAAATATTTCAGCGCTGGTGATCCTCCTTTAACTTGATAAAAATCTGTTCCAGTAATCTGTTCTAACAAGCCCGCATCAGACATAAGGGTCTCAAATTCTGCAGATACTCTGCCCCAATCAGAATCTTCAGTTCCTTCAACGCTTGAAACTGCGTTAGACGCCGAGCGCACTGCTCCCATTTCACTGTTTCGCATAGAAGCAAGAATGTCATGAAGTCCAGAATATTTTGCGGCAGAATCATCAAAAAAGTGAAGGCGTAGAACTGTATCTTGGGGACCAAACGCATCTTCTTCGTCCGCTTTTGGTTTTCTATGAGGGACGCACTCTGGAATCATTCGAATTCTTGGAAGCTTGAAAGCTGTATCAGTTTCTGACCCTTCGTATGCTTTCTCTAAAACCGCATCTTTTGCACTTGATAATTGGCTTGCTTTCTTTTCATCTTTGATAACGGCCTTTCCATCTTCATCTCTAGTAAAGAGATTGCTGAAACCATAGGCTTTGCAAGCCATATTACTGAGATAATATCGATTAACGAAACCCATAAAACTTGCCACTGATATTTGTACTTTTTCTTTCTGCCACGTCTCGAAAAGCTTTGGAAAGCCAGTGGTGCCATTTAAGTCTATTGGAAAGCAAGCTATATTTTGGTTAAACATGAAACTTGCTTTATCGTTAAAGGTGTAAAAAATCATCTGTACTTCATTAAATCTCTTTGTTTCCATAAGAGGAGCCCCAATCATAAGAGCTGCCATACGACCAAATGAACACCAGTTAGTATTATCTTTAATGCTAGAAGGGTGATTGGGGATTTTTGAATTGCTTCCAGACGATGCGTCGTCTCCTCGAGGTTTTAAATATGGGTCGCCTGTTTTCTTTGCGATGTCCATTTTTTTCTTAATAACACCGGCAATAGTAGCCTGGATTTCACTTGTACTCTTTGCGGCGGCTTTCAAGCTGTCAGCCAGCGCTTCAGTATCTCCACCAGCGTTGCCCATTGCCGTAATAAAAGATTGAATCTCTTCAAATTTTTCTCCCGAAAACATGTCTCCGGCATTGGTGGGGCTCAAGTTAGAAATTGTTGACATCCCTACGACATCGGCCATTTCTGGAGTATCCCCCAAAACTGATCTTCTTAATTCGGAAATTGCGTCAATTAAAGCTTCTAAAGCAGCGTATTTAGTAGTTGCTTCTGGAGAAATTCCAACATCAGTAACATTTACAGAGCTAGCTCCTTTAGTGACGCAACTAAGAGATATTTCTACTTGTCCATCATCTTTAAAAGTGTATTTGGAATTATAAACGCCAAATTTTTCTTTAGTTCGAAGTGAATTAATAAAAAGACCGTAAGGGTTGTTTGGATTTCCGTTCCCGCCAGGATGATCAGGATGACTCCAGCCCCACTCAACTAAAAGTTCGGTCTGCCCAAAAGATGATGGCTTAACAAAAGCTCCAATTTCTCCAAGCCTAGACCTGTCGTGCAAAACTACTTTAATCTCCGCAGACTTATGGGACATCATTCCGCGTGTAGGTTTAATACTGATGTTCATTCCAGTCATCGTCATAAATGGACGCATTCTGTCAATAATAGGAGCTGCGCGTGGGGCACCAGCCTCACCGGGCCAGGGAATATTATTTCCACTAGCGTCCGTTCCGCGGGATCTAGCGTCATCTGTTGTAAATGCAGCCACTTCATCGTAACTTGCATATTGTTCCCATGCGGGAACCATCGTTTGGGGAGAAGTAAAAATTTCCATCCCAGCAGAAGAATATTGAGCTGGTACGGCGTCTGCAGGAGCTGGTTGACCAGCGTCTGCTGCAGCCGCTTGTGCCGCGGCGTTTGCCGAGGCAGTGTCTTGTGCTTCAGCAGCGTCCAAAGAAGCAGCGGCAGCGCTTTTAGCTTGTGCAATAATAGAATCTGCAGTCCCCGCGATGGTGGAAATTCCGTTCAAAAATCGGAGACTACTAATTCCACGAGCTATTTTCATGGCGTCGCCTTCTCCGGTGACTTGCGGACCGGGCGTTATTATTTCTACGTCTAAATATGGTACAGCTCTGGACCACTCTAGAGTGGGAATCATATTCATGAAAACTTCAACTGCTCCGGTATTTCTAGAGCCAAAATTTAACATCGCTGGAAGAATTTGAATAGAGCATAGCCCAGGAGTATTTTTAGTAGGAGCAGAGGGCGCTGTAGCTGCACTTCCAATCTGAGTTTTAAGCATATCGTTCATTGTGATTCCAGAAAGAATTCCAGTAGAATCGGAACCCACTCCACTCGTGCCCACAATATAAAAAGCCTTTGCCAGGGCTTCGGTATCATCTCCAGCCGTTTCACCAATGCTGGCCAAGATCTCTGCTAAAAATTGTCCGCCATCTGTAATATTAGTAATCACATTAAAAGCTCTGGCGTCCAAAGAAAGCTCGGTAGCTTCACTTTCTTCTCCTTCTTGCATTTGAATGGCTTTTAAGAAAAAATCATCGATACTTGAGACAGGGCCATATTTTTTGAGCTGCTGGATGGCCAAAGTCATGTCGTCAAAATTGCTCATATATCACCCAACATATAGTGAAACTTGCGTTAAATCAGTGGGAATAGATATAACAACCCCGGGTGGTACCTGAAGTCCCCAGCCTATGCCACTGGCCGCGGCTATAATCCACCAAAGGCCAGCGTCTCCATATACTACACCGGCGATAGTATCTAGCCTTTCGCCCGCTTTAATTTGCCGTCTTGTGACTTGTAATCCACCGTTTTTAACGGCTGTATACAAAGCAATTCCAGCACGACCAGTGCCGCGCGTAGTTCCTCCCTGCAAAATTTTTGATCTGGCATACCTTTTAAGCGACATTTTATCCCTCTAGTCTATAGTTTTGGTTCTTGAGGGGCCTCGTCTTCTGGGGCCGGTGGAAGACACTTGAGAAGCGCTGCTGTCAGAGCAGCCTTGGTGTTGGCTTCGGCCGCCAAAGAATGGCCAGAACCAAAAAGTCCGCGGACTATTGAACCCACATTGTATGCCGGCGCTCGAATTCCTCCGGCATAATCCAGGCCCAACGGAATATCATGAATGGGTGAAAAGCCTATGGTGACCTTGACATAAGTGGGTGCTCTATTTCCTGGTCTTTCATCCCAAGGAGCAAGATTCCAATCAAAATCAAGCTGCGTTATAGCTCCTGCAATTCCCTTACCGCCTGATTCATGGAAAGCCCTGATGATGCTGTTGCCAGATATATCACCCTCTGTGGTTCCAAAGAAATCTTTCAGATCATCGGCTGTAAATAAGGTGGGCTCCGTGGGTTCAGCAAAAGGGTCGGGCAGTCCTACGCCAGGGGTTCCTATCACTGAATTAATAGCTGTTTTCACGCTTTCGGGATAATCTAGAATTAAATCTTCGTGGCCGCAAATTATCGCAGCATCGTACTCTTTGGTAACATCTCCAATCGTCACGGAAGTCTTGCCTATCGCCTTGGCCAGCGGGCCTTCAGGATCAACTAATACAGCATACCTCACGCGGGCTTTTGCTTTCTTACGCGTTTCCTTTTTAGTGTCTTCTTCTCCACTAGAGACATCTACAATGGGTCTAATACAGAATCCTGCAACGGTTCCCTTTCGATCATCTTCTTGGCTACTTGGCACTTTCAATTTTCCAGAAGCCTTATCAAAATTAGTAATGCCATCAAAGGCGCACTTTTTATATCTTGAGGGCTTGATTATAATTTTTGCCCCAACAGGAAATCCTCTGCTAACTCCAACTGCCATTAATCCACCAGCCGCCACTGAGAGATTGCTTTGCAGCGCTTCTTCATAAGGGGGCGGGCCACCTCCCACCGGCAACATACTATCCAACTCTGTCAAGATGGCCTGGATCTTCCCATCCATGTCCACCTGATCTTCGATGCCCGCACTTGCATAAGGGTTTTTACCCCCTACTAAGAATGAAGCGGTGCCAAGGCCGAAGAGGCGCGCCATATTCTGAATTGAGTAGTTACTCGACCAAAGCTCGCCTACCCGAAGCCTTACTATTGGAGAAGCAGTCGGGATTTGAGAGAACGGCATAATAAAAGAATTGTCTTCAGAATCTTTCTTCAATGTTCCCTTAGACCATTGCGGATATACCATCGTAACTAGCTTGTTAATGGCAAAATAGAGCTCATCCTGATCTTCAGGACCAGTGGCAATCATCCAGAAACTAAGTCCCATACTTCTCTTGGTTTTTTTGTAAATTTGAACGTCGTCCATTCTACCAAAACCACCCACCGAGCTCCATTCCGGAGCAAAGCTATCAGAAAAATTATCTATAAAAGTATGTAGAGCGAGAATTTCGTTGGTACGCATGTCCTGAAAATAGAATGGCATATAGTAAGCGTTAAGTTGATCTTCAAACGTTTGCCTATCTTCAGCGGTGTATCGGCCACTTAAAGGACTGGGCGGTATATCATCATCTGTGGACGGGCCCGAAGGCCCAGGGTCCTTGGGAGCTGAGCCAAATTTTTGTGTTCTTTCTCCTGCAGCTCCGATCCCCTTAGGCATCCGTCCAGCTGCTCCATAAGCTTCATTAAATCCCATGGCTGAATTAGTGGCAAGAATATTGGCAGGAAGCAAATATCTACTCGGCAGAGAACCAAATCTCCACGCCAGCCTATAATCTGGGTCGTCGCCCATTGCAGTTCTTGATTTCATGTGTAAGTTGGCAAGCGCTGGAGCCAAATTATCCGGTTGGCCGTCAGCTGAATCATAAGGGGAGAACTCCATGGAGCCGCCACCTTTGAGGCCACCAGAAAGAAGTACAATGTCTCCCAACATCGCGAGTGTGTTTAAAAGTTGAAATGTGGTAGACGTGGCAAAAGCGTCAAGCACAATAAAGATACTTTCAAGTCCACCCACTATATTACTAAAATCTGCCTC
>Ga0098033_1000223_pt1 | contig 28890 bp, 42 predicted proteins | sample 1_EtaG_FD_75049 | JGI IMG/M metagenome (GOLD analysis project Ga0098033, IMG submission 75049) | Marine viral communities from the Subarctic Pacific Ocean - 1_ETSP_OMZ_AT15124 metaG | ecosystem: Environmental > Aquatic > Marine > Oceanic | place: Pacific Ocean | collected 2015-01-07
CAGCTGGCGCAGATGTATATGTTTGTAGAATTAATAAAATAGGCGAATATCGCCTTAGTAAGCCATGTTCAATGTGCCACGCGGCGCTTAAACATGTGGGGATTAAAAGAGTTTATTATACGACTAACATTGATCAGATCGAAATGTATAAGTTGTAACTAATTATATTATTAGAAAAGAGGGCTAAATATGAAATCTCTTAAATCTGTTGTTTCAGAAGTTTTTAAGGAAATTCTTTATGAAGCAGAGGTTATACTTCGATCTGATAGAAGTAGAAATTTAACTGTTGTAACTGATAATTTACGCGGTGTTTGTGGAATAACTGTTGTTAATGTACAAGAACCGGCCAAGCCAGTATCAACAACAGTTGAAAGAACTCTTTTAAAGGTTAAATTCTTTTTACTTGAGCCTACAATAGGCGAACACGTAAGACGTATGTCGCTTGAGTCCCGTCGTATTGATGGTGTTTATTCTTTTCTAGTTAAAAAAGTAAATAAAGTTTCAAGTCGCGTGTATAGATAATAAGAGGTGTATTTTGTCTAAACGTTTGGTTATTATTGACCAACTTAATTTATTTTTTCGGAATTATATTGTTAATCCAAGCTTGTCAGTTAATGGACAACCAATTGGTGCTCTAAAGGGCTGTGTACAATCGATTCAGAAAATTGCCCGGGAAACTAAACCGGATAAAATTATTATTTGTTGGGATGGAGAAGGTGGTTCGAAAAAACGAAAGCTTTTGAAGAAGGATTATAAAGACGGAAGAAAACCAATTCGTCTAAATCGCGATATTCGTAACATGAGTGAGCAGGAAGAAGTCGACAATAAGATCTGGCAGCAAAGTCGTCTTATTGAATATTTTAATTCTATGCCAGTTATGCAATTTATGTTTAAAGGCACGGAAGCCGATGATATAATTGCATATCTAACACAAGTACCGAGTCTTGAAGATTGGCAGAAAATTATTGTTTCAAGCGATAAAGATTTCTATCAGTTGTTAGATAAAAATACAATCTTGCATCGTCCGGTACAAAAAGAATTTATTAATAAAATTAATTTAATTGAGCGCTTTGACATTCATCCAAATAACTTTGCCATGGCCCGCGCCATGGCCGGTGACAAATCAGATAATTTGGATGGTATTGGCGGAGTCGGCTTAAAAACTGTATCAAAAAGATTTCCATTTTTTAAAGAACAAGAACAGGTAACATTTACAAAGCTGTTGGAATATTGTCGTACAATGATGCCAGAATCAAGAGTGAAAGCATATGAAAAGGTTATAGAAAAAGAAGATATTCTACGACGAAATTATCAAATGATGCAGCTATACGCCCCTATGCTTTCCATCGAGTCAAAAAAGCATATTCGTCAAGTTATCGATAGTCCAGACATGTCATTTAATAAAACAGAAGTAATTAAGATGATGTTCCAAGATGGTTTCGGAGAAATCAATTTTGTAGAATTATTTTCACATTTTAATAAAATGTGTGTGGATGCAAAGTAGTTTGGTTTCTATATTATGGCTATGAGGTAAAAATGACAGATAATATCAGTTTTTCAAAATATGGAAAACAGTTTCAAGAAACGCTTGTACATTTAATTCTTGAAGATCGACCTTTTGCCGATCAGCTCGAAGAAGTGTTGGATAATAGTTTTTTTGAATTAAAATATCTTCGGGTATTTTCTTCGAAAATTTTTGATTATCGTAAAAAGTATGGCGTGCATCCAACACAAAAGATTATGTCGTCTATCCTTCGTACGGAGATGGACTACGAGTCAGATGCATTGCAAAAACAAGTACGTGATTATTTTTCTAGAATTTTGATTAGGAAAATTCAAGATGAAAAATACATTAAGGAAACTGCTTTAGATTTTTGTAAAAAGCAGAAGCTGAAAGAGGCTTTGATGAAATCAGTTAACCTTATTCATAGTTCTTCCTATGACGAGATTAAAGGAGTAATTGACGAAGCATTAAAGTTGGGCATGGATAACAACTTTGGTCATGATTTTATTAAAGATTTTGAGCTAAGATACGAATTTAAAAATCGAAATCCTGTTTCTACTGGTTGGCCAAAAATTGATAAATTGACTAATAGGGGCCTGGGCAAGGGAGAACTTGGAGTAATAATCGCTCCTACCGGTGCAGGTAAGTCTATGGCGTTAGTACATCTCGGCGCAGCTGCTCTAAAAGAAGGTAAAAATATTGTACATTATACTTTGGAGTTGGGAGAAGGTGTTGTTGGCCAAAGATACGATAGCTGCTTAAGCCAGATACCACTATCAACTCTCTTCCACCGCAAAGATGAAGTATTGGAGGCAATTAGCGACTTACCGGGTTCTTTGATTGTTAAGGAATATCCAACAAAATCTGCTACACCCAACAATATTCGTTCTCACTTAGAAAAGTTAAAAAAAAGAAATCATAAAATCGACATGATTATAGTAGATTACGCTGATTTACTTCGTCCGCCTACTTTTTATAAGGAAAAAAGGAATGAGTTAGAGTCTATTTATGAAAACCTGCGAGCTATCGGCCAAGAGTTTGATTGCCCGTTATGGACAGCATCACAGACAAACAGGTCTGGATTGAACGCAGAGGTTGTAACAATGGAATCTATTTCAGAGGCGTTTAATAAGTGTTTTGTGGCTGATTTTATTTGTTCAATATCAAGAACAGTAAAAGACAAAAACGCAAATACTGCGAGAATGTATATTGCAAAAAATCGCAATGGGCCTGATGGATTGGTCTTCCCCATGTTTGTGGATACGGCGACCGTTTCTTTGAAGGTTCTGGAGCCCATAGATTCTGCAGAAATTAAATTTAGTTCATCACCACAAGATTTGGCAAAAGAATTAAGAGAGAAATACAAAAGTTTTAAAAAAGCAAGACAGGAGAGCAGTAATGGAGCTACCTAGCAAGATTTTATCAGACATCACAGTACATATGAAGTACGCACGCTACATTCCTAAAAAGGAAAGAAGAGAAACCTGGAAAGAGCTAGTTAGCCGAAATAAAAGAATGCATTTGAAAAAGTACCCCGATCTTAAAGATGAAATTGAGGAGGCTTATATATATGTTTATGATAAAAAAGTATTACCATCTATGCGATCTATGCAATTCGGGGGTAAGCCAATTGAAGTGGCTCCTAACCGGATTTACAACTGCGCTTTTATGCCTATCGATCATCTTGCTTCTTTCAGCGAATGCATGTTTCTCTTACTTGGTGGAACTGGTGTCGGATATTCGGTTCAGAAACATCATGTGGATAAACTTCCCGAAATTCAAAAACCAAACACAAAACGTACGCGAAGATTTCTTATCGCTGATTCGATCGAGGGCTGGTCAGACGCAATCAAAGCTTTAATTAATTCGTATTTCAAGGGGGGTTCAAAGCTTAGATTTGATTTTTCAGATATTCGTCCGAAGGGCGCAAGACTACTTACTAGTGGAGGCAAGGCCCCGGGCCCTCAGCCTTTAAAAGAATGTCTTGTTAAAGTACAGGGTATTTTGGAAGAAAAAGAGAATGGAGATAAACTTGAGCCCATTGAAATCCACGATATTATTTGTCATATTGCTGATGCCGTTCTCGCTGGCGGGATTCGCCGCGCTGCTCTTATTTCGCTTTTTTCAGCGGACGATGAAGAAATGCTCGCCGCAAAAACAGGAAATTGGTGGGAAACCAACTCACAACGAGGAAGATCTAACAATTCAGTAGTATTGATGCGCCACCGTATCACGAGAGAATATTTTACAGATCTTTGGGAGCGGGTTAAGGCTTCTGGATCTGGAGAACCAGGCTTTTATTTTACAAATGATAAAGATTGGGGTACAAATCCATGTTGTGAAATCGCCCTAAAACCTTATCAATTTTGTAATCTTGTCGAAGTAAATGCGTCTGATTTAAAAACGCAAGAAGAATATGAAAATCGTATAAGAGCAGCTACTCTTATTGCTACTCTACAGGCTGGATACACAGACTTTCATTATTTACGTGAAGTATGGCGTAGAAACACAGAAAAAGATGCATTAATCGGTGTATCTATGACTGGTATCGCTTCAGGAAGAGTCTTAGAATTAGATATGAAAGCGGCCTCCTTAATTGTCAAGCGAGAAAATAGACGCGTCGCATCACAAATTGGTATTAGACCAGCAGCGCGAACCACGTGTGTTAAGCCGGCCGGAACTACTTCTTTGGCTCTAGGTACCTCAAGTGGGATTCATGCATGGCACAATAATCATTATATTCGACGCCTACGCGTGGGTAAAAATGAGGCTATTTATACTCATCTTCTTATTCACCACCCAGAATTAATTGAAGATGAATATTTTAGGCCACATGATACTGCAGTGATTAGTGTACCACAAAAAGCGCCAGAAAGTGCGATTATACGTACCGAAAGTGCTTTGCAGCTTCTCAAAAGAGTAAAGAAAGTATCTGAAGAGTGGGTCCGCCCTGGACACCAACGTGGCCAAAATACACATAATGTGTCAGCAACAATTTCAATTCGTCCAGATGAATGGACAGATGTGGGTGACTGGATGTGGGAGAATCGAGATTGCTATAATGGTCTATCTGTTCTTCCATATTCTGAACATACATATAAACAAGCCCCTTTTGAAGATTGTTCTCCGGAAAAATATCAAGTACTTTTGGAAGCGCTGAAAGACATCAATTTAACAAAAGTTATTGAACTAGATGATGAAACCAACCTCACGGGCGAACTAGCTTGTTCGGGCGGCTCGTGTGAAATTGTTTAATTGATTATATCATTTATGTTACTATAATATCATTGTTGCTTATAAGGAGGTTATTGTGAGCGATAGTAAAGAAGATTATGTTGTTGAGTATATTAAGGCCCTAAAGGCTATTGAAGATGAGATGGAGCCGTATAAGGAGCATAAAAGAGATTTGAGAAAGAACTATGCTCATAACGGCTGGCTTTCTAAAGATGAAATGCGACAAGCTGTTCGCGCCTATCGCATGCTAAGGAAAGGCGACGATATCGATCAGTTTACTGAGTACTTCAACGGCTTAAACAAGAATTTCTTAGGAGGCTAATATGCTTATCCCTGTAAATAAATATTTGGTTGTAGAACCATTAGAGGTAGAAACCAAAGAAGAGTTAAGCTCTACAATCCTTTTGCCCGAAAATGTTATATTAAATGAATCGCCTTTCTCGGCAGCAAAATTAATTCGAGCATCACGGGGATCTGAAATGAGCTTGTGGCAAGGATTAAATATTGTTGTACCTAGTCATGTTATTGAGTCTTGTACATACGATGGCGAGACATACCATTTAGTTCTTGAAAGCCACGTTGTTGGCTGTTTGAGTGAGGATGATGGCTGATAAAATTGAATTATATAATGATAACATAGGTTTTGTTGAGCTTGTAGATTATATGGGTTCTGACTTAACTATAGTTAACAGCGCCCGTGTTTCTTTCGGAAAACATAAAAGTGAGTTAGACAATAAGGATAAAAAACTTATTAAATATCTCATTAAACATAGGCATACCTCAACATTTGAACATAATGTAGTTACATTTAGAATTAATGTACCTTTATTTGTAAGAAGCCAACACCATCGGCATAGAACGTGGTCTTATAATGAAATTAGTCGTAGATACACTGATTTTGATGTAAAATTTTATGAACCAAAGAAATTTAGAACTCAACACACTTCTAACAGACAAGCTAGTACAAAGGATTTAATTAATCCTAAGATTGAGGTTAAGCTAGGTATGGGAGATTTTCAAGGTGAGTATTTTGGCAGCGCATCAAAAATAATAAAGACATGGCATAAAGATTCTTTAAAATTATACGATTGTTTATTAGATGCCGGCGTATGTCGCGAACAGGCTCGTGGTGTATTACCACAAAATATGTATACAGAATATTATGGCACTTGTAATTTGAATAACCTATTTAAATTTATAGACTTAAGAAGTCACAAGGGCGCGCAATGGGAAATTCAGCAACTAGCTGAAGGTATGCTAAAAATAACCAAAATTTTATGGCCCTACGCCGCCGAAGCATACGAGAAGAATAAGGAGAAAAATTAAAGTGCATTTTATTATCGCTATTACATTAGCTGCCTTGTCGGCAATGCCGACAGGCTTTCATGATACCCCGGGTACCGCGGAGCCGGCTGTTGAGTTAGAGTTCGCACAGCCAGCAGACCTTTCTTATAAAGTTAATGATCCCGTTACTTACAAAGAATTATTATATCAAGCGGTTTTTAACTGTCGTGGTATTAATCCAAATAAGATTGATTATGCCTTGCTAGATAAATTGATTGAAGTTGAAAAATCTTTTAATCCGCCACCTGGTATGAGAGGAATGATTTTGGCAGCTGCCTGCATGGAATCAGGATATAATCCCAATGCCAGAGGAGACAGAAAATTTAGTAAGAATAAGAAAACGCCGATGGCCATTGGAATATTGCAGATGTGGCCAATTTATGAAAAGATGTTCCCTGGCCTGAATAGAACTGATCCGAAAACAGCTGCTGAAAGTTGGATGAAACACATCGTCAGACAAATACCTAAAGTCAAAAAGATGTGTAAATATAAAACTGAGGATAAAATTTGGCTAGCCGCGTGGGTTACGGGCATACGCTCCAAAAAAGTTGGCGGCCGTTGCAAGCAAAGACCCAACCATTATAAAATTCTTAAAAAATGGCATAGGGATATCAAACGAAATCGTAAAAAGATGCTTGGATGTTAAACAAAGTTTATAAGTTTTCGACTATTGTAGTTGGGAGTGAATTAAATGCCGTGTTATGTGCCATTAAAGAAAAGGCTTGTTTGTTGTTTAATCGTCGTCCTTTTTTACATTCTTTCGACACAACAGATAATGAACTGTCTGTGGGGGTAAAAAAATATCCTGCAGGTGCCAGCAAAGAAGATATATGGGCAGAATTAGTTTATGGACACGCTTTGGAGGGTTATGTTCCCTTCGGTGATACTATTGAAAAAATTAAAATCGCTGACGACAAACTAGAAATTACAACAAAACTAGAAAAAAATATTAAAATAGAATATGAAAAGTTGTTTCTTTACGACGACATCAATATTATAAATTCTCCTATACAAAATAATTTCGAAAAGTATCGTGTTTTAGATTGGTTTGATATCAAAACGGGTGCAAGACATAATTTGGATAATATACGAAGTGATTCTGATTTTGTCAAAACAGTTAAATTCTTTTTGTCAAATCGTATTGACGGTAACAAAGATAGAAAAGATGCCGTAACAGAATCTTTTTTAACTTTAGAACAATTACATGATGTAGAATATACAGATACGATGGCTCGATTTAAAACTATAGCTCTTATGAAGGAAGCTGGCGTTGAGAGTAACGTCAAACTAAACTTTTGGAAACGAGATATTTATCCTGTTATTGATTCGGAGCCTTTTATTCTTAGAACGGAATAGAGGATTTTATGAAATTTCATTTGGCTGGAATCATTCCTGTTTCTGGCCAGAAATTAGATTACAATATGCCATGGCACGATTGTTTGATGCCAATTGGCCCAGATTATCTAGCTATTGAAAGATGTGTAGTAGAGTGTGCATATGCTGGTTGTGAAACAATATGGATTGTTTGTGCTGACGATATACAACCATTGATTCGCTATCGAATTGGAGAAATGGTTCAAGATCCAGTTTGGATTTTAAGACGCTTTGAAGTTGAAAAAAAAGCTTTTCAAAAACCAATTCAAATATACTACGTTCCTATACATTCTAGGGATATTAATAAACGCGATTGCTTAAGTTGGAGTGTTCTACATGGTGCTTCAATAGCTAAAAAAATATCATCTGGAATGAGTAAGTGGCTTACACCAGATAAGTTTTATGTTTCATGGCCATATGGCTATTACGATCCTAGTTTTTTGAGAGAACATAGAGATGTGATATCATCAAAAAGAGATGTGTATCTTGCCAATAATAATAAAAATATTAGTAACGGGGAATATCTTGGATTTACATTTGGTCTAGAAACACTGGAAACTCTTAAAGAAGAGGTTCGTGCAAAATCAACTGGACTTTGGGCCGGCCCAGATTCTTCCGAAAAACTATCTATAAAGGAAAGATTTTCTTATAGGTTTTTTACGTTGGAACAGGTATTTGATACTTTAAGTCTTGCGGACGCAGCTATGATAGAAGTTAGCGATTATTTTAAAATAGATAGTTGGGATAGTTATTGTGATTTTCTTTCTGAGAAGGGTCATGAAGTTAGACGTCCTTCCCATCATATTCTCAAATACAAAGAATGGAATGGAATTGGAGTCGATGAAGTTATTGACTAGTCGATTTATATTCTTATAATAGAGTAGAGGTTATTAATGGAAAAAACTAAATCTAAGATTCCTTTTGTTGGTCTGCATGCACATAGCGTCGTTGGTTCACCTTTCGACGGTTTTGGCTATCCGCAGGACCACATGGATTTTGCATATGAGAACGGCAGCAGCGCACTAGCACTTACTGACCATGGCAACATGAATGGTATGTCTTACCAGGTTTTGCATGCCAAGAAAATGAAGACAGCTGGAAAAATTTTTAAGCCAATTTTCGGAGTTGAGGCTTACTTCGTCCCCTCGGTGGCGAAATGGAAAGAAGCCTATGAACAGGCCAAGGCAGATAAAAAGACTGCTAGACAGTTAGAAAAAGAAGACGGCAGACTTGTCACAGAAGATGAGGGTGCCTCGAAACAAAAGAACAACATCATTAAAGCTCGCAGGCATCTGGTGTTGCTTGCTCAAAATCAAGCTGGTCTTAATAATATCTTTAAAATTGTTTCTGAAACACACCAAGGAGATAATTTTTATCGTTATCCTCGCGTAGATTATAAGCTATTGGAAAAATATAACGATGGAATTATTGCGTCTTCCGCTTGTCTTGGTGGTGTATACGCTGGAAATTATTGGGATAACCTCGACGATGGTCCGGATGCTATTGTAAATGCAATGCGTCAAACAACTGAGAAAATGCAATCAATCCTAGGTGACCGCTGGTATGGAGAGTTGCAATGGAATAACATTGCAGCACAACATGAGCTTAATCAGTATGTAGTTCAAATGCACCATGAATATGGTATTGAACTTATTTCAACAGCTGATAGTCATTATCCGAATCCGGACGCATGGAAAGACCGCGAGCTATATAGGCGCTTGGGCTTTCTTAATCGTCCTAGAAAACCAGAATGGTTGACGTCAGAACTTCCTATTGATGTTGATGAAATAGGAATGGAGCTTTATCCGAAGAATGGCGACCAAATGTGGGAATCCTATAAGAAGTACTCAGAAGAGTGTCAAACATTATATGATGATGACTTAGTATACGATTCTATTGTTAAGACTCACTATATTGCACATGAGCGTATCGAAGACTTCATGCCAGACGACACGGTTCGTCTACCAAGCTTCGTTGTACCAGACGGTGATACCGCAGACGAAGCGCTTTTGAAGATTTCAGTTGCAGCTTTGCGCAGTATGAGCTTGGGTGATAACAAAGAATATTCTGACCGCCTACAACATGAGTTAAATGTCATCGTCGATCGCGGATTCTCAAAGTATTTTCTCACCATGAAAGCCATTGCAGATAAGGCGAATGATCATATGCTCTCTGGCCCAGGCCGAGGATCCGCCGCTGGTTCTCTTGTGGCTTACGTGTTAGGCATCACACAGATTGACCCGATTAAATATGGCCTTCTATTCAGCCGCTTCCTGCGCGCCGACGCCATGGATTATCCAGACATTGATTATGATGTCAGTGATGCTTTTGGCTTGAAGGAGATTTTAGCTGAAGAGTGGGGTGAGACCACAGTTGTGCCTATTTCTAACTTTAATACTCTTCAGCTAAGATCTTTGGTAAAAGACATTTCAAAGTTTTACGGCGTTCCGTTTGTGGAGGTTAACAGTGTAACTGGTAATATGGTTAAAGAGGCCACGCCGAAGGCCAAAGCAAAGAATGGAATTAAATCTGGCGTATACGTGCCAACATTTGAAGAGCTTATGGAATTCTCTGATAGCTTACAAAGATTTTTAAATAAGTATCCGCACATTAAAACTCATATCGAAGCCTTATATGGACAAGTACGTTCAGTTAGCCGACATGCAGGCGGCGTTGTTGTTGGGGAAAATTTGGACAACCATATGCCACTTATTAACCGTGGCGGTGTGATACAAACGCCATGGCCCGAAGGGCAAAATGTGCGTCATTTGGAACCTCTTGGCTTTATTAAGTTTGATTTGTTAGGTCTCTCAACATTAGAGATGATTCAGTCTGCTGTTGGTCATGTCCTCAAGAGACATCATGGCATCGACAACCCGACCTACGAGGATATCAAAAAATACTACGACGAAAATTTACATCCAGATAAAATTGATCTTTTTGATCAACAGGTGTATAAAAACATTTTTCATAAAGGCAAATTCATCGGAGTGTTTCAATTTACAAATGACGGCGCACAGAGATTTTGCAAGAGCGCAAAACCAAGTAGCATCGTTGATATTGCCGCAATTACATCTATTTACCGACCTGGCCCTCTAGGTGCTAAGGTCGATCGTCAATATGTTAAAGCAAAGAAAAACCCTGATAGTATCAACTACGTTAATGATCTAGTAAAAGAAGTAACACAAGAAACTGCTGGATTTCTTATTTTTCAAGAGCAGATTGCTTTGTTGGCCCACAAGCTTGGCAACGGAATTACTCTTGACGAAGGTAACAAGCTTCGTAAGCTTTTGACAAAGAAAGGCACAGGCAAAGGAAATGAAGAGAAAGAACAAATCAGAAAAAGATTTATTGAAGGATGCGTTGCTAAGTCAATTGCTCGACCCGCCGCCGCTGAACTCTGGAGAAACTTTGAGTATTTTAGTGGCTATGGGTTTAACAAGTCTCATGCTGTTGCTTATAGTCTCCTATCTTATCAGTGTGCCTGGCTTTTAAATTATTATCCAGAGTGTTGGTCTGCAGCCTTTTTGGACAAGGAACCTGAGTCGAGAAAAGCATCGGCAATAAGTCTTGCACAGCAATATGGTTTTGATATCGATGTAATTGATATTAACACTTCTACAAAAGAGTGGGAGATTTCAGAAGATGGAAATACTTTAATTCAGCCTTTCAGTTCTATTAAGGGAATGGGAGACAAAGCTATTGAGCAGATTATTAATAACAGGCCGTTTGAGTCTATTGAAGACTTGCTTTTTAGCGAAGATATTATCTATTCAAAATTAAATAAGAAGGCTTTGGATGTTTTGTGTCGTTCCGGTGCTTTGGATTCCTTGGTGGACGATCGGTTTAACGGATGCAAACATTTCTGGATGGCTTGTATCCAAGATCGCCCTAGGTCCGCAAAACAGCTGCAGGAGAAAATTAATTTGTATTCTCCCGAAGAAGATTTTACAAGCGAAGAGAAGATTGAACACATTTCTACACTAACTGGAATGTTTCCATTTGATTTGGTATTGACAAAACAAATTCGAGAATCAATTCTCCGTTATCAAGTTCCACCTTTGGGCGAATGGGATAATGATTTAGGCGTTGCTTGGTTTATCCCCCGCGAGGTACTTTCTAAAAAAACTAAACATGGAAAGACCTACTGGATTGTTAAGGTAGTCGATGATTCTTCGGTCTTATCAACGATTAGGTGTTGGGGTGTTAAAGATGACGATATAATTCACATCAATAGACCATATGCTGCTAAATTGGATTATAATGATGAGTGGGGCTTCAGCACTCGATCTATTCGACATACATTTAAATTATTAGGATAGATGTGGGAAGCATAAAAAGAAAAATAAGTCGCGCTAAAAAGAAAAGAGCGGAAAAAGAACTGAAAGAGAAGATCTTTATGTTTGACAAATTAGGAGAACATTGTCTAGTTTGTACCAAACCTTTTGATAAAGCAGATAAAGAACAAGTTCAAAGTTGGACCGTAGTGGTACGACAAACACAAAATAAAGTTAATCTTTACTGTCCAGAGTGTTGGACAGGAGCTAAAAATGTCATTGAAGAATTTGCAAGGAGTAAAGAATGATAATTGAGTATGCAACAGCTGAATATGGAGTTAAAGTTCCTTCAAGAAGTAATCCTTCGGATGCTGGCTTGGATATATATGCTTATCTTAAGAAGGAAGTTGAGATTGCTCCCGGTGAAAATAAAATGATTCCAACAGGCCTGCGGTTTGGAATCCCGCATGGATATATGCTGCAGGTTTGTAATCGATCTAGCATGGGGGCAAAACGATCTTTGATCGTCGGCGCTCATATTATCGATTCAGGATATGATGGCGAAGTATTTATTGATCTTCATAATATTGGCAATGAATCTCAAATTATTTATCATGAAGACAAGATCGCACAATTAGTTTTGGTACCGGTAGTACATTTTCGTTCTCGGCAAGCTGTAGGTCAAAATCTATATGAAAACCAAGGACTTACTATAAGTAACCGAGGCTCGGATGCTTTAGGGAGCACAAACGAAAAAACTTCAGATCATCACCCACTTACTAATATTTCTGGATTTTAATATGAAACTTAATAAGAAGGAGGAAACAAAATGAAACAGACCTATTCCTTTGATGATGTGTTATTAACACCACAATATAGCACAATAGAAAGTCGTAGCCAAATTGATATAGGAAATAACTTAGATTCATTTACGAGATTAGAATTGCCTGTCATATCCAGCCCAATGGATACTATAACTGAATCGGCTATGGCTACCATTATGAGCCAGTTTGGTGGGTTAGGAATTATTCATAGATATAACTCGATTGAAGAACAAGTTGATCTTGTGCGTGAAGCCAACGCTCCCTCTACAACATCCGTCGCAGTTGCTATTGGGGTCACGGGTGACTACGAGGAAAGAGCCGTCGCTCTTTACGAAGCCGGTGCAAGAGTTATATGTATCGACGTTGCTCACGGCCACCATTCTTTAGTAAAGCATGCTTTGTCCTCCATTCGCGAACTGTTGGGAAACAAAGTACATGTAATGGCTGGTAATGTAGCAACCCTAGAAGCTTTCGACGCCTTGGCATCCTGGGGCGCAGATTCAATTCGCGTGGGGATTGGAGGAGGATCTATTTGTTCCACACGGCTCGTGACTGGCCACGGAATTCCAACTTTTCAAAGTATTTTAAACTGCGCGAGGACTAGTTATGATGTAAAAATTATTGCCGACGGCGGTATAAGAACAACCGGCGACATGGTTAAGGCGTACGCCGCCGGCGCAGATTTTGTTATGATTGGCTCTATGTTGGCCGGCACAAAAGAAACTCCAGGTGAAGTATTTTTTGGTAAAGCAGATAAAAAATATAAAGTTTATAGGGGCATGGCATCGGCCAACGCCCAAACTGCCTGGAGGGGGAAAACTTCAACTCCAGAAGGCGTTTCAACTACCGTTCCGTTTAGGGGTAGTGTTGGGAATATCCTTCAAGATATTATTGGTGGCATTCGCAGTGGCCTGTCTTATTCAGGCGCACATGATTTGGCAGAACTTCGATGTAAGGCATCTTTCGTCTTACAATCAAGCGCATCACAACTAGAGAGCAATACTCATATTCTTTGGAAAAATAAATGAAAGACCCAACTATACCAGATGCGAAAACACGTAAGAAATTTATGTTTTATGATACTGAGAAACGCCAGGCTGATTTGAGAATAAGGTGTGGATATGATGGCATAAACCAATCTCAATTTTTTAGAATGATGATCACGGGATATTTAGAAAACGATTCAGGGGTCTTAGAATATATAAATAAATTTAAAGAGAAAATGAATTTGCAAGGAAAACTAAAAAGAAATTATATTAAAAGAATGCACGGCAAAGCCCAAGAAACTAAAAAGAAATTTGCGCTTGATGATAATGATTTGGAAAGTATATTTGATATTATAGCAGAGGATCATCCAGAGATATGAAAAAATGTTTAAAGGTTTGCAGAGATATGAACGTTGTGTGTCCCGTTCAAGAGTGTCGACATTGGATATCATATCCTGATGATCACAATTGTGTTTTGGAAGCTGTTGAAAAAAATGGACCTATGACTTTGCGAGAATGTTCAAAGCGGCTGGGAATCAGCTTTATACGTGTTAAGCAAATACAAGATATTACATATAAAAAAATTAAAAATTTACTTGATGAAGATGCTATATAATTATAAGGGAATTGACTTTCTTAAGTACAAGATACTATTTATAAAAGGATTCAGCCTCATTTTTTAAAAAGCAAGGAGCGAAGAGATGTCCAAAAAAGTTTTAAACGAATCAGAAATTAGAAAATTTATGAAATATGCCAATATCGGCAGCCTATCAAAAGGCTTTATTTCTCGCCTTAACGAAGGTGGAGCATATGGTAGAGATGACGATATAATGGAACAACCGGAAGAAGAAGAAATGCCCATGGGCGGGGAAGAGCCCGAAATGGACATGGGCGGAGAAGAGCCCGAAATGGACATGGGCGGAGAAGAGCCCGAAATGGACATGGGTGCAGAAGAAGGTGGCGGCGACGTTGAGGCTGAAGTTGTTGTCCCCGAAGAAGAAGTCGATGCGCTCAAAGTCGCTCGTGATGTTTTGGATAAGATCCTCGGCGCCGCCGAAGGGGAAGAAGGCGAGGGGCTAGAAGAGCCAATGCCGGGTGAAGAAGAAGTTGCCGAGCCCGGCGAAGAAGAGCCCCTGGAAGACGAAGAAGAAGTGATGCAAGAGCTTGAAGCTGCTGGCATTGAATTACAAGAAATGGATGATGATTTGGTACAAGAAGTAACACGTCGCGTCGCCGCTCGTCTTTTAAACAGTGTAAGAAAAAATCAGTAATAAAGATTAAATATTTATAAAAAAGAGGTTAGAATAAAGGCAAGGGGTTAGCCCCTTGCCTTTTGTTTTTAGGAGGTAAAATTGGAGGATTTAACTTGGGTTAATTCAATATTATGGTTTCTTGCCGGCGCAGTAACTTATAAGGTTGGAACACTTGTTTTAAGTATGAGCGTGTCATTGGCTTTGTTCAATGAGACTATATATCACGTTTTGAATATTTTAAAAATGGGGGACGAGAACTACCACGCCGCGTCTGAATTAAAATATGAAGTGATGAAAGCTGCAAATTGTAGTAAAGAGGATACTGATGAAGTAAAAGATAAAGATAGAGATATTATTAACCTGTGGAGAGAATTATCCATAGCTATGATTTTATTTGCCTGTCCTGGTAAAGTCGGTCAAAGACTTAGTTTTAAAAATTGGGATCAAGCAATGAGACTTTTAAAAAAACAAGAGGCAAAAAATGAAAAAATTCTCAACTAAGAAAAAGAGTAACGGGGATGAACAAGAGACAAAAGAAACAGATTTTCTACTTAATTTTGCAGATACCCTTGAAAATAAGTTAAGGGTAACAGGAATTTACGGAGATATCAATGAAGAAAAGTGTTCTGAAGCTGTCTTTGGCATGCTTTTACTAGATTCTGAAAACAATAAAGCCGACGAAGAAGAAACTAATGATCCTGTCGATTTTTATGTTTCGACATACGGCGGCCTTTCAACTGAAATGTTTGCAGTATATGATGTTATCAGAATGGTTCGCAAGCGGACACCAATACATACTTATGGCATCGGAAAAGTAATGTCAGCTGGTGTTTTATTATTAGCATCAGGCACGGACGGCGAAAGACGAATTGGAAGAAACTGTAGAGTTATGATTCATGGTGTTATATCTGGCCAACACGGACACTTACAGGATGTTGAGAATGAGTTTGAAGAGGCTAAATTTACTCAGAGGCTTTATATTAAAGCTTTGGCTAAAGAGACAGATATGACTGAGAGACATATTAAAAAACTTATGGATAGAAAAACTAACGTTTATATTGACGCAGAAAAAGCAGTTGAATTGGGAATTGCTGATATAGTTTTCTAATTAATAAGAGGGTTTATAAATGGATTCAAAAGAAATTAAATTTTTAAGAGAAAATGTATTTAACAAAAAAACAAATGATGTTTTCTCTATGACAAAAATGTTTGAGTTGTTAGAAGAGGTTATTGGTGAGTTTGGTCCGAACATGCTTTTTGAAAAGAAAGAATCACCGTATGCTCCTGGACCATTCTCTAAAAAGACTCGTGCCGCGACACCTGTAGCAAAGATTACAGAAGCTTGGGGAAAAATAGGCCCCGACGATAGAGATATTATTGAACAATTTACTAAGAATTTAGGCGGCGAGACCAATACAGTTGAGGAAAAGATAACATTGATTGCTGACATTATCAATCCCAAAGAAGGGGAAACGAAAGCAGCGACGCTTGGTGAAATAATGACAGTTATGATGGTTGTCCAAATTATGAATTCCATCTTAGGCGAATTTACTGAAGCTGCTGGTGGTTTTATTTTTGAGGGTTTTCTTGCTGGGCTGTTTGGCGGCCAGTCTGTTCAAATTACTGATCCAAAAGACCTCGCCGGCAACCCTGCAGGCCGCGTTGAAGTGGGCCCCGACGGGGAAGCTTCCGAAGTGGCGGGCAAACCAATCACAGATGTTGTGTTGGGTGGCCAACATTACTCTCTTAAGCTTTTGGGCCCAAAGACAGCTGTTAAGGGCTCTTTCACAAACATGATTCAGCACTTTATTGATTACGATCATGTTGTTTATCTCGACGCCCGCCGACAAGGCTCAACTCTTCATTTTTCTGAATTTGATATTACCCTTGAAAAATTCTTAGATGTTTTCTTTAGACCTTGGGCAAAGATTAAGCAGCTACAAAAGAAATACTCTACTTCTCAAAGCTTGACAAAAGCTCTTGATTCTTTTGGCAGAAAGGCATGGAAAGTAAGCTTCGCAACTATGCCACTGACTAGAAAAGGCTTGGCACAACAAATTGGTATCTTCTCTACTAAAAGAGGATTTGATATAGTCGACGGGGCCCCAAGTAAAGAATTGGAAGCATTGCTTGCTGTTGATCCAAAATTATTAAAACCTTTTGGTCCATTCACGGTACATTACTCCGAAGAGAGATTTGGAGGCGCAAAACTTAAAAAACTATTCGGCTCTGCACGACAATTTAATGAAATTCAAGAAGCTCTTGCTGCGTTTAATGCGGGACAAATTGATCGTAAAGATATGATTGCAAGATTGTTAGCACTCCCAGGCGCTGGAGGCGGGGGCAGTAGCGTAGAACAATTTATATTCACTGCCGAGCAAGTCAAAGAAATATCGAGTTATCGAGAGGTTGGAGTGCTAGAGTTAGGAGAGCCTGCTATGCAGAAAATATGGCTTGAGCACGGAGAGCTATTAAATGCTACCATGGCACCAGTTTATGAGACATTGAACAGATTTACTGATAATGTAAATGAATACTTCTTGGCTAATGACAAGAGAAGGGGAGACCAGGCTGTTAATGATGCAGAAGACTTAGAAGCTGCTACCTCCACTGCAGTCGAAGGCCTAGGCGCAGATCCCGGTCAGATGACTAAACAGCAAATTGCCGCTATGAATCGACGTACCAAGGCCCATGCGGCCACGTACGGCGAGAGCCTAGATCGTGGGCTCTTCATCACAGACGAAGCGCTTGGAATCAACACCAGGAAGAAATAATTATTTAACATTCTCTTGATTTCGTTTATAATGTTATTAAATTACTATACAGAGGTATATGATGGCAAAGATTTACTCTGATGGCAAGAGCCTTCAAGAAAGTATTTTAAATGGCGTCAATAAATTAGCTGATAACGTGGCTTCGACGCTTGGACCACGAGGTCGCAACGTCATTATTCATGTTAAAGGTAAAAACCCCATCGTTACAAAAGATGGCGTAACTGTCGCTAAGTTTGTTGACTTCGAAGATGAATTTGAAAACGTTGGAGCACAGATTATTAAACAAGTTGCTTCTGAGACAAACAATTTAGCTGGTGACGGTACTACTACTTCTACGGTACTTGCTCGTGGAATCTTAAATAATACACAAAAATACATTGCAGCCGGCGCGTCTCCTGTGGAGCTAAAGAGAGGGATGGATAAAGCCTTGGAAGAAATTGTCAAGAAGATTGAAGAGATCTCCAGACCCATCCAAACTCAAGAAGAAATTGAACACGTAGCTACAATCTCTGCTAATGGAGACAAGTCGATTGGCAAGTTAATCTCGATGGCTGTCGACCAAGCTGGACACGACGGCGCCATCTCCATTGAAGAAGCCAAATCAATGGAAACCACACTAGATGTGACGGAGGGATTTAGATTTGATTCTGGATATTTTGCTAATGCCTTTGTTAACAATGAACGACGCGTCGCGGTCGAGCACGATGGTGCTTATATCCTTGTGACTGATTATAAATTGGATACAGTACAAGAGATTCTACCGGCGCTGGAGTTGGTTGCTCGCGAGTCGAAACCCTTTGTTATTATTGCTGAAGAGGTCGAAGGACAAGCCCTTGCAGCGCTAATTATGAATGCCATGCGCGGCACTATGAAGGTTGCTGCAGTGAAGGCCCCTCGTTATGGCCAAGAGCGCCACAACATACTAAAAGACCTGGCTCTAGCCGTAGGCGCAACTTTTGTTAGCAGAGAGTCTGGAAAGAAGCTAAGTGATATTAAATTAACTGATTTGGGCGAATGCAAAAAGATTGAAGTTTTAAAATACAGCACCACGATAGTCGGCGGTAATTCTGATTGGGAAGAGATTGACAAAAGAGTCGAATCTCTTAAAGAGGAAATCAGACAAATTGATGATATCGCGGAATGTGAAAGAATACAAGAAAGAATAACTCGTTTGATCAGCGGCGTGGCTATAATTAAGGTAGGCGCTGCGACTGAAGTCGAGATGCTAGAAAAGAAATATCGAGTAGAAGATGCTCTAGAGGCGGTTAAATCTGCCTTAGAAGAGGGTATTGTTCCTGGCGGCGGGGTCGTGTTGGCTCGTTGCAAAGACTTTAAAGTTGAAGTTGATAATGAAGATCAAAAATACGGAGCCGAGATTATAAGAAAATCTCTCGAATCGCCAATAAGACAAATGGCTCTCAACGCTGATGAATCTCCTGATTTGATTTTAAGTCTTGTCGAAAACGAGATGGGCAACTGCGGTTGGGATTATATTAGTAATAAAATGGTAGATATGATTGAAAGCGGGATTACAGACCCAGCGAAGGTTACTCGTGTAGCACTTCAAAACGCTGTAAGTGCTGCTTCTATTTTAATCACCACCGGTCATGCAATTGTGGAGGTATAACAATGCGCGTTAAATTAAATTATTCACTGGAAATGGAAGAAGTACCAGAACTAATTGAAAGTATGGTTGCTCGTGTTAGAAAAGAATTGGTATCTTGTTTGTCTAAGAACTTTGATATTAACAATCCTAGAGAATTTATTGCAAATGCTGAAGAAGTTCGTGCTAGTTTGTTTGGTATCGATTCAACAATGGACGAATGTACTAAGATTTTATCTGGGTTTATCCAAAGACACATGCAAGCAGTATCACAATCTGAAGAACAACCAGAAGCAACACCTAAAGAAGAGGAAGAGCAACAAGAAGCTTCAGAAGATACAGAAGATGCGTAAAGAAGGAGATTTAGTACATGTACCGTCTGGCGTGGACTTATATCTTATTGAAGACCAGGACATTAAAAAGGTTCGTACGCTGGAAGAACCTAAGAAACTTTTAATTGTACCCAAGAAAGCAAAACAAGCTAAAACAAATGTATCAGAATCTCTTTGTCGAGTTTTTTATGATAATGAATTTTGGTATGTAAAAATTACTGATACTTATTTAATGGAGAAATAAATGAATTTGATTGAATTAGTGGAGATCCACTCTAAAGGAAAACAATATAATCCAAAAACAGAAAATTGTGATGTAGAGTATTCGTTACGTGTGGTATATGTTAATCCTGCATATATAGGTATGATTCGTGAAGATGAGATGCATACCCGACTTCATAAAAATGGGAATTTAATTGATGGTTTGAACGAAGGCCAAGATTTTTCAAAATTATTTTTAGAATATTCTAAAAACTCACCCGCATCACTTACTGTCGTAGGGAACCCAGAAACAATAATTGAAAAGATTAAAGGGAATGCCGATGGCAATGTATATCCTCTTTGTTAAGAAAAAATGTTGCTACTGTATTAAGGCAGAAAAGCTTTTACAGGAGAAACAGCTTCAATATAAAAAAGTTCTTTTTGAAGAAGATCAAAAGTCCGTCTTGAACGAAATAAAGGATGCGTTGGATTATAAAACAGTACCTATGATTTTTAAGCGCCTAGAAAAAGAAGTTAAGTTTATTGGCGGCTATAGCGATTTAGAGAATTATTTAGATAATGGCTGATCAGGTAAAAGACGAACCTCTAGTATTTGCTATACCCATAACATATGTCAATCTTATATTACAAGAGTGTGATGAACAAATTTCTGTATTTGGCTCTTTGGTAGAAAGCTGCTTGGATAAAAGCCAAAAATATATTTGGTGCAGCGATCAATATTTGATATTTTACTATGAATCTCTTTTTACAAATCTTAAACTAAAAGAATTATTTGAAAAAGAATTAAATGATCTAGTTTTTATAAGAGGTAAAACAGGCGAAGAGTTGATAGTATTAAGAGAAACCTTACAGATGATCGAAGCGCTTTTGCTAGCTCGTTATCACACAGCTTCTGAGTTGAAAAGATTATCTTTATCAACTTCTTTAAATTAATATTGTTTTTTCTCTTGATTTAAACTTTGACGTGTTTATTATATCCATATCACAGGTATTGCCTTACGGAATATGTGTGATAAGTTACTTGCTTAAAAAGGAGAAATAATATGAATACTGCAATGACAACTTACCGACCGGGCCTTCTTGGCCGAAGCGTTTTCGACGACGCATTTAACAACTTTTTCACGGATTTTCCGCGTCACATGCGTCAATCAACACGGGGATATCCCGTCGCTGATATTTACCGCAATGAAGAAGGCAGCACTGTAATGGAGTTCGCACTGGCTGGTTTTACTAGAGACGAATTGAATGTCGATGTACAACCAGATAAGCGGTCCATCACGGTTTCTGCTGCTTCTTCGATTGGAGATGAAAATGACTCTCGACGCATCGCCAGACGTAGTTTTACCAAAACATACGTTAATTATGATGACAACCTTGATCTTTCACAAGCACGTGCCGGGTTTGAAAATGGCTTGCTTACCGTGACGGTGCCGCAGCGCCCTGAAGTCAGGCCTGTGACAATCAGCATTAAGTAGTTTTTTTAAAAAAAGCAACTATTACAACACTTTTCAGTTGTTTGGTATATAGTTAAAAGTGTGGGTGCGAAATAATTTTCGCACCCACCTCGACGTACCTTTGGTAGGGAAGCTGTATGCCCGTAAAAAGGAAATTACCATACATTATAAGTGTAATAATTTTATGGGCGCTATCCTATTGCTTAATACAGTTTTTCATCACCGGCAGCGATAATAGCTTTTTACTACCGGTCGACCAGCAGATTCCATTTATTCCAGAGTTTATTTGGATTTATCATTCTTTAGCTCCGGTCTTGATAATCACGATGATTTGGATGGTAAAAACTCGCCAAAACTTTTTCAATATGTTTTGGGCCTGCATCGCAGCAAGCATTATAATGAATGTATTTTATATTATGATGCCGTGTTTTTACCCACGAATCGCGCTTGAAGCTTCAACTTTATCTGAAATTTTAGTTCAAGCAACCAGATATATAGATGATGCTCATAATACTTTACCATCTGGTCATGTAACTTTTGCATGGCTAACTTTGTTAGCATTTATAAATTGTAGTAACTTTACAAGTTCTCGATTTTTAAGATTTTTTTATATAAGCTGGACGGTTTTGATTTCTGTATCAACTCTTGCTTTGAAACAACATTATGTGGTTGATGTAGCATCGGGCATCACTTTGGCCTTTCTAAGTTTTTATAGCGTACGCTATTTACTTAATCGTTAAACGATCTTCTTTATACTATTTACAATATAGCAGTGGAGAGGGTTGTATAATAGATTTGTTGAGGTTTTAGCTGTCAGGAGATAGCCGCTTGATTATAAAGAAAAAAAATGTACTCAGCAAACCAACAAAAAAATGTGAATCTGTCATGGAAGGACGCATGCTTGGAGAACGGTTATTAGAAGTTTTAGCACAGACTAGAGATGGCGTCGGCCTGGCAGCAAATCAAATTGGTGTTAATCTGAGTGTGTGCGTTGTTAAAGTTAATAAACCTCTAGTTCTTATCAACCCGAAGATCGTAGGAAAATTTGGAAAAACTTTTTTTCAAGAAGCTTGCCTTTCCTTCCCAGGTGATTATATTGTAACTGAACGCTGGACAGATATAATTGTTCAGGAAGACAATTACAAAAAACAGCTTATTTTTTCTTTTGAAAAAGATGCTTTAGAATGTGTATGTGTTCAACACGAAATCGATCATCTTAATGGTTTAACCATGTTTGATCGGCAAGTCAATACGGAGATTTTTGATGGCTAATCTAAAAGGCAACAGAAAAGTTGCATCACCAAAAAAGAAAACCAGCCAAGGGCTTGGTAAGTATAGTAAATTTGGTAATAAGGGCGGCGGACCGGGCGGCTCAACAACTGGTAAAACTTATCGAAAAAAGTATAGGGGCCAGGGGAAGTGAGCGAACGACCTTTTCTAGAATTACCGCTACCTCCTCCGCGCCCTCCATTTGATTGGGAGCACACTAAGGTCGATAAAGAAGGCCAACCCCAAGAAGAAGAGAAGAAAGAAGAAAGAGTTATAATTATTCAATTATAAAATAATTTGTTTTTCTTAAAAAAAGGAGCTGCATAATGGGCAGAATAGTATATGTGCCTGACAAGAGAGAAAATCTTGTACAAGAGGCATTAAGTGATCTTTATTTGCTAAGGCAAGCTGTAGATTATCAATCTGGTACAACGGATTCGCGATTGAGCATGATTGATAAAATTAGAAATAAGCTACAGAGAGTAGCCAAAGGTTTTGATGAGTCGCGCAAAGAAAACTAAGACCAAGAAAAAGTTTTTGAAGAGACCCAGGGGATTCAAGAAACTTAAAGAGAATCCAGAGGTAAGCAATTATCATATTAATCATGCGCGCCATGGATGTTATGAGGTGATTCTTCAAAGGAATGAGAAGATGTTATACTTAACTAACTTTCGTAATAAGAGGGCGGCACAAAAATTTATTGAGGCACACAAGAAAAATGAGGTCACAATCGATCCAGAAACTTGTATTCCCACCCCTGATTTTAAATAATAATTTACTATTTTTTAATGGTAAGTATATTTATAATTCATGATTTCAAAGGAGTATATTATGAAAATCACATTTGCAATGATCTTGCTAATGATTGTAGCCATTTGTGGCTGCACTACGGATGAACAAGCTGTTCCGGAACAGGTAACTGACGATGTTGTGGTAGGTGATACCACGGTCGAGGAAATGGACGATGGGGTAGTATCCTCTGACCTTCAGGTTTCTCTTGACGCGGCTGATGTTGTTCCTACTGTTGAAGAAGACGTAGAAAACTAAACTAAAACTTGAGTTTTGTGCGCCTTCGGGCGCTTTTTTTTGGCCTTGTGGTGGAATTGGCATACACATCAGACTTAAAATCTGACGCCCGATACGGGTTTGCGGGTTCGAGTCCCGCCGAGGCTACCAGAATATTATATAAGGAGTAAAATTATGAATGACATGCATCATCTTGAAAGTGACAAATTGTTCATGAAGATTATGGTTGGCTTGGTCGCCAGCGCTATAATTTTTGTACTGTTTGGGCTATAGTTTCATGCACCCGTAGCTCAGTGGATTAGAGCAACGGACTTCTAATCCGTAGGCCGCAGGTTCGAGTCCTGCCGGGTGTGCTTAACGTGAAAATTATTATTTCAAGGCCAGAGAATGAAAAATAAAATTATGATTGACGAGATAGGCAAGCAGTTGGTAGATTTTTTACATAACGAAAGTGTTTGTTTAAAGGAAAACGCCGACGGACGCCTGGAATCTTTGAATTCAGAAGACAACCTTACAAATCGTTTGAGGAAAGAATTTGGAAACAAAATAAATATGTTGCCGAAGGAAGACAATAGAGCATTTGGTGATTTGGATATAGAGATTGGTGGGGTAGTTTATCCGATTAACATAAAGATGGTCGACCCAAAAAAAAGCACCACCTACAATGGAGGGGGTGTTAAGGTATTTAATCATGTCCTGTATGGTGGAAAAGATACAAACTGGTCGACCCTTGCTACAAAAATAAGCGGGAACAAACCAAAGAAAATTCATTCTGAATATTTCTATCTGGTTTATTACAAAAGAAGTGATAAGAAACCAGTGTTTGTTTCTTTAACTAATATCCACGAAGATTCAATTGTAACAAATCCCAGCAATCCCATACAGCTGAAGAAGGATATAAAAGTTAAGAAAAGGTCGTGTGCAGAAAAAGTAGATTTTATGACAGAATTATTTGGAGATATTTGTCGTAAAAAAGCAAAGCCTCACCTCATTCTGGAGGGAGCAGCATGAGATTATACAATGATGATTGCTTGAATGTTTTAAAGAATTTGCCTGATAATTCAATTGATTTAGTTTTGAATGATCCCCCCTATGGAACAACTTCTATCAAGTGGGATAAGATATTAGATTTTGGTCTCATTTGGGAAGAACTACAGCGAGTAATGAAGCCAAAAACTAATGCTATATTTTTTGGAAGTCAGCCATTTTCTTCTCTTTTAATTACATCTAAGCTTGATTGGTTTAAGTATGAATTAATATGGAACAAAAATAAATGTGGTAGTCCAGGTTTAGCAAAGAAAAGACCATTAAAAGTACATGAAAACATTCTTGTTTTTGCAAACGGTACTAACGCCACGTATAATCCTATTATGGAAAGCGGTAAATCTTATGAAAGAAAGTGTAAAAGTCCGGACGGATATGGTACTGGCACCAATACACATAAATATGGTTTCGGAAAAAATAAAATTACTCACATGAAGAACGACGGTACTCGGTATCCCAAGAGTATCTTGCATGCGTCGAGAAATTTCTCTGCACAGCAGACTATACATCCGACACAGAAGCCGACCAATATATTAAATTGGTTGATTATGACATATAGCAATCCAGGCGACGTGGTACTTGATTTTACGATGGGCTGTGGTTCAACTGGAGTTTCTGCTAAATTGACTGGCAGAGATTTTATCGGGATAGAGCTAGAAAAGAAATACTTTGATTTAGCCAAAGAACGTATAGAGTTAGTTGATTATACTATAGTAGATAAAAACAACTCTCAGCTTACAACTCAAATTCATACAGAAATGAAGACTGTACCTGAAGAAAAATATGAAAAAGCCTTTAACAAGAGATTCGAAAAAGATAAATAAGGTTGTAAGAAGTCGAGAAAAACAATGAAGAATAAAATTTTAATTATGATGTGCCTGACACTGTTCTGTTCATGCACTCGCGTGTATGTGGATACAAAGCCAAACCTCCCATTTGATTCTTTCGTGCGGATTGAGATGAAGCGTTACAAAGCAAATTGTATTACTTGTGTGTTGGAAGCTGGCTCTGGCTCTGGAACTGTTGTGGCATCAAACAAAGTTTTGACTGCTGGGCATATATGTGCTGGGGTTCGTGAGATGGTTGATAACGCAGCACAGTCTGAAGTTCTTGATAAAGTTCTTGTAACTATCCACGATGACAAAGAAAATACATATGCTGCAGTTGAGTTGAATATCCACACTTCAAGAGATATCTGCTTAATGAAGACCGGCCGATCTTTGTTGGCGGATCCAATACCAGTCGCACGCGAAAATCCCTCACGGGGCAAAGTGGTATGGAGTATGATGGCACCAGATGGCGTTGCTGGAAAAGGCTTGGTCCCTGTTGTTTCTGGACATTTTGCCGGAGGCGATCGCCTAACGTCTGTCTTCACCATCCCTGCATATCCAGGTTCGTCAGGCGCTCCAATTCTTAACATCGCTGGTGAGATTGTTGGCCTTGTTTCACAAATCAACAAAAGGTTTCATCATATCGTTGTCTCGCCTTCACGCAGATCTTTAAAAGCTTTTATTTATTCCGGAGAAAGTAGATGAAATTAGTTAGAGATAACATTCCTGATATTATTGAGAAAGATGGTAAGACTTGTGAATATCACATTGCCAACCATGATGAATACAAGGCTCGCCTATACAAGAAGATGCGTGAGGAGCTTGACGAGTTTATTGACACGCCCTGCTACGAAGAAGCAGCAGATATCTGGGAAGTTTTTATTGCGATATGCCATGTACATGAGCTAAGTATGATTCGTGTAGAATTAGCTGCGGAGGAAAAACGATATAAGCGCGGCAAGTTTGATGATAGAATTATTTTAGAGAAGGTTGATGAAACTCGGTGATTTGGTAAAAATTAACTCCGATACATTGCTTCAGCATGGAACGGTTGGTATCATAACCAGTATTTCAGAGGCATCGGTAATGTTTCCTTATGAAGTTGTATCTGTGACTTTTTCTGATACTCATACCATTGAAGGCATACCTGGGAGATGGGTTGAGGTTGTAAATGATAAATGAAAGTGGGAGATTTAGTTAAGCTTGATCTTCATTTGAGTTTTACTAGTGGTATTAAATATGCTATTGGGATACCATTCGATGCGATAGGTATAGTAATACAAGAAGAATGTGATGTTTGTAGTATTCTTTTTCCATCGCTGGATGATGAGATAAGAAGCTTTATAAAGAAAGACTTACAAGTTTTAAGTGAAAACGAATCTATTTAATAATATGAAAAGCATTTTAAAAAAGTGGAAAAACTTTCTCTTGAGGGAATCACTTAATGATTATAATCAAGGTGGTATGATTAGGTTATATCATTTTACAAGAGGTACAGCACCCAAGTTGTTGTTAGACCCAGAATATTCTGTGACTCACGCTAACCCTTATACACGAAAAGATTTTAATGTTTCACAACTACCGAGAATATATTTTTACGTTAATCTGGACCACACAGAAGAATTTGTTAGGCAAGGAGCAACACTTTATAGTACCATGGTACCAATCAAAAATATATATGATTTAAGTGTTGATCCAGACAATCTTAAAGAAAAGGCTAGCCCTTATCCTGGGGTAACCACTGTACTATATGATAAAATATTGAGAAGTTTGGCCAATCAATTTCCGGAACATTGGAATACTGAAAGTCTTTTGGATCCTGGCACGCCTCCTTACGGTGGTGTGTTTTATACCACAGGACAAATGGATATAGTAAGTTGGTTTGAGCCAATCGAAGTTCAAAAGTATAACTTAGATGATACAAACATGGAGGTTTAAATTGAAAGTTAATGATGTTGTGTTCCAAGATTATCAAGGGATCAGACGCTTTGGCGTGATCACAAATAAGATAATTAAAGAAGACAGGTGGGCGTATGTAAGAGTGAAATGGTTTGGTGATCAAAAATACAAAAAGGCTATGGATGTACTTAGCCAGATGCGCGGAGGAAATCATTTCCTCGATGAATACCGAATCGATCAATTACACGCATTAAATGTTAATCATGAAATTGATACCTTAAACAAATGCAAAAGATATGTAAATCGACGTCGTGTCTTAAAAAATAGGAGTCTTAATTCAAATGAAGGAAATTTTAGAGAGTTGGAAAAGGTTTTTGAATGAGTCCTCGCTTTCGCGAGTTTATGGATTTATTCAAACAACTGACACTGCAATTATTTCAGCTTTTCGCGACGACCCACTAGACCGGTCGAAGTGTGAAGATGCAGCCGTAGAGGAATCTGGCGAAGAAGGTACGACATTCCAAGTAAATCGGAGGAGAAGCCGCGACCTCAAAGCTGCAATGTTGTCTTTGAAATATGGTGTCACCAAAGTACGAGGAAGTTATATCGAAGATTTTGATACTCCTCAAGCTGTTGAAGTTACAGAAGAAAGTTTTTTTGTTGTTAATCTTGAAGAAGATCCTAATTTTATGAGTAATATCAAGAGATTAGGAGAAAAGTTTTGTCAAGATTCGGTACTTATTATTCCGAAAGGTGGCCAAGGTGCTCACCTCTTTGGAACAAACGATAGTGAATTTCCTGGGTACGGACAAAAGATTGAAGTTGGGAGTTTAAAGATGGGAGAAGAATCAGAATTTATGACGAGAGTCAATAAGCGTCCGCTCACCTTTACTGAAGGCCTTGAAACCTATAAGAATTTGTCTCGCAACGAGAGAATGGCTGTTAAGAATATCGCAAAAGTGATTTTATCTTAACAAATTAACGATATTCTAGTACTATTTACTTACGATGTATTTACCATTAACAGGATTTGAAAAACATTGTGAGGATAAAAGAGGTATTAAAATGAAAGTCGGTTCAATTTCGTCACAGATGGTTAGGCCCATGCAGCCGAGCCAATCTGTACAAACACAGAATCAGAATGTTAACAATCAGAATGACAATCAAAAGTCTCAGAATAATGCAGCCAGTATTACAAGTGAGAAATTTAACAGTCATAATTCCAAATGTAGTATGAGCACAGAAGATTTTTTGAAGTTACACAACTCAGGTATAGAACAGATAGCCGACGCTATTAAAGATGTGATGGCACTAAAAGTTATGGAAAAGGCTTTGGAAGTTATTGATAAAATAGTTTCGGATTGACTGATGGATGTAGGCGACCTAGTGGCGGATAAAACAAAGCCTGGCTCACGTGGTATTATTGTTGAGGTTAGATCGATGACTAACAAAAGATCTAAGAATGTCTATACAACTTATTTGGTGCATTGGTTCGACACAGAGTTCAAGTCGACGCACGGCCCAACCCAGCTGGCCTTGATAGTTTAACTGTCATTATAAACGTAAATAACTATTTATTGTTATGAAGATGCAAAAGCTTTTCGCAAATTGGAGAAATTTCAAGAAGGACACTATTTTGGA
>Ga0098033_1000224_pt1 | contig 28568 bp, 34 predicted proteins | sample 1_EtaG_FD_75049 | JGI IMG/M metagenome (GOLD analysis project Ga0098033, IMG submission 75049) | Marine viral communities from the Subarctic Pacific Ocean - 1_ETSP_OMZ_AT15124 metaG | ecosystem: Environmental > Aquatic > Marine > Oceanic | place: Pacific Ocean | collected 2015-01-07
ATTTGCACTGAGCTGAACCGGCAAGGATTGATGTCTACCAAAATGCTTCGTGCCGACATTGTCTACACCAAGAATCTGCATCCGTTGGTCGTCCGTGGATATCACCTATGGGCCCCCAGCTGCGTCAACGCAATGAGGAAATCACCCTTTGTCACCAAGCTCATGCGCCACTTGGCCTTGGCTCGTGGGCGTGAAATCATGTATCAGATGGGATTGTCCGACCAACCAGATCTGTACGGTCGAGCAATTCGGATCGTTACCGAGAGCACCTGCTTCGCTCTTGCTTGCTTAATTCCATACCAACGAGATTGGAGAAAGTTGTATGCCAGCACTTGATCAAATCGGCGGCGGGCCACCGATGATGCCGGGTCCTGATCCCATGGCCGAACCAATGGGTCCTCCTCCGAGCATGGGTCCGGGTGGACCAAGGGATATGGCAGCTGCTCCTCAGATGGCGCCTGGAGTTCCGCAGCCTGAGAATTTCATGCAGGAACTTGACGCCCGCTTGGGCACACTTTCTCCTGAAGAAATACAACTGCTTGATGCTTCAGTCACACCGGAGCTCGCTATAGTTTTTGCCAAGGTGTTTCCTGAGCTGATCCCAGTACTTGAAATGCTGGTGCAGAGCAACGTCCAAGGACAGCAAGGTGGGGTTGGGCCTGCCGGACCTGGACCTGGACCGATGCCTGGACCAGCACCAATGTCTGGACCTGGACCGATGCCTGGACCAATGCCCCCTGGTGGTGGACCCGGTGGCCTCGGTCAGTTATAGTAGAGCCTCACTGACAGACATCAGCGGCATTCTTGCGTTACTGTCGATCATGCATGAAGAAGCTGAGAGTTTGCCAGAGATAGATTGGGCCAAAACGACACACGCTGTGGCTGATGTGGTCTTATCTGGAGTGGCCTTAGTGGCCAAGAACAAAGAGGGACATGTTGTCGGATCGATCGGAGGTTATATTACGAGTCAGTGGTATTCCAACGCGCCGCACCTTGGCGATTTATGGTATTATGTCATGCCAGATTATCGCAAAACTAAAGCTGCTGTCAGCTTGATGGAAGGCTTCAAAGAAGCTGCAGCAGCAATAAAGGTACCGCTGCAGGTTGGTCATGTATTTGGAGATAAAGACTTGGACCGCAAAGACAAACTTTTCCGCCGGTTAGGCTTTAAGCCTGTCGGCAGTATTTATGTTGGAGAGTGACGATGGGCGGATTATGCATAACAGATCCTAAACCTCAAACAGCGCCGTCAGCTGTACTGACTCAGACCTCAATCCCTGAGTGGGTATCTGAAGGTGGTCAGCGTTTGTTTGGACAGGCTGAGCACCTAGCTCGTCAACCATTTGAGTCGTTTGGCGGTACTCGAGTCTCTCCTCTTAATGCCCAGCAGCAGCAAGCATTCGATCTTAGCGGCACAAACGTGGGAATGCACACTCCGTATATCGCGGCGGCTAATGCAGCCACCACAGGTGCTTTGACACCGTGGAATGCTGAGACGGCTCAGAACTACATGAACCCGTATCAGCAACTTGTTACTGACAGAGCCACTCAAGAAATTAACCGCAATTTCGGCCAGCAGCAAATAGCTGCAAATGCCAAGGCATCAGGTGCTGGTGCATTCGGTGGTGCTCGCCACGGTATCCTCAATGCTGAAATCGATCGCAACCGGCAGCTAGCTGTTGCGGATACTCAGCTCAAAGGAGGAATGGCTGGATATGAGTCGGCTCGCGCAGGCTTTGACGCAGACGCTCAGCGTCAAATGGCCGGAGGTTCTCAACTTGCTCAGCTTGGACAACTCAGCTCAGTCATGGGGGCAGCTGATGTCCAACAACTGTTACAGTCAGGCGGGTTACAACAGCAGCAAGGACAGCGAAACCTTGACACCGCCTACAACGACTACCTAGAGCAGCGGGAATATCCATACCGCCAGACCAACTTCGCTCTTGGTGCCTTGCAAGGAATTCCGTACGAAACACGGACCCAGCAGCAGGGTTATCAGACGCAGTTCATTCCGCAACCTTCACCGTTAGCCCAGGGTGTTGGAGCTTTAGGGGCATTTTATGGTGGATATAATCTGCTAAAAAACCCTAACACCACAGCGGCAACTGGAACATAGTCATGGTTTATAATCCTTATATCCACGGGCCGCAACCGCAAGGTATTTTTCAGCCGCTTGGTAACCAACCACTTGGTGGACAACCTCAACAGTACGGTTCTACCGGTTTTCAAGTGGCTAGCGCATCCCCGACTCTTGGTCAGGGCGTGACACGGGGTGCAGCTAAACCTGTTCCTCTTGTCAACCCAGCTACTGTGGTTCCTGGGCAGACTGCTCCTGGGTACCCACCAGCAATCAACCAGAATCTTCCGCCTCAAGTGGTCGATCAACCCAGCGCAGCTGTTTCTGCCTCAGCTGCCAAGCTCGGAAGCCTTTCTGGGATAGCTGGAAAACAAAGTCAGATAGCTGCTCTGCAAGCTATGCTGACCCCGAAGGTTGCCAAAGATGATCCAAATGCTAACTTGTGGAATCGTCGGCAGGATCCTCGACGAGCTCAGATGATGGGCTTGGTTGATGCGGGCCTCGGCATGATGCAGGCAAAACCCGGTGAGACGTTTATGAGTGCTGCCGGCCGGAGTCTGCGTGAAGGCTTTAAAACATCTGAGGCTGTTCGTGCCCAACGGATTGGCGAAAAGACTAAAGCTGAGGAACTCGGCTTGAAGCGCATGGCGGCACTTACTGCTATGACCAAGGCCTTGGATACAAATACCAATGATATGAAAGAGTGGGACAAGTTATTCCCAGGTTGGCGTGTTCCAAACTCTGCAGCCCAAAGAGCAGTGCTGAAGTACTCAGCCGGCAAAGGCGCAACAAACGTCAACATGAAAATCGATACCAAAGACAAAACCCTTACCGCTAAGCGGCATGCGGATGCTGTAACGGAACTGACTACGATGCCCAATGCAAGCATTATGCAGGATACCGACACTATGCTTGGGTTATTGGAAGGTGGTATGAATGCCGGGTACGGCCAAAGACGAATAATGAACGTTAAACGAGCCATGGCCGGCCTTGGTTTACTATCTTCTGAAGAAGTCAAAAAGATGTCCGAACAACAGATTTTTGATAAAATAGCAAAGACCAGAGTCTTGGATTTGACAGCGAAGCTGAAAGGCTCTCTGTCGAATAAAGAACTTCAGTTTATCAGTGATGCTGCCAATCAGCTTGAAGACAACCCAGAGTCCCTTAAACTGATGCTCAACTATACAAGGATTGGGTTTAAGAGAAAAGCAGCCTTGGCCAATGCTGTCATAGGATTTGATTTGGGAGGAGATAAACAGCCGTCAGCTAGGGAAATATTGAAGTTTAGTCGTAAATGGGCGAAAGAAAACCAGAAGGGCACTATCAAAGACGATATGATCGCTGAGATGGAGGCGTTGCACTCGCAGATGCGTACTGATCCAAATGGATTTAACGACCTGCTAAAGAGTCGTTATGGAACGCTCGGTGAACAAATTTGGATCAAGCACTTTGAGAAAAAACGCTAATGGCCCAAGGACCTAAATTCCGCAGCGCACCTCTTGTCACCTCAAACATGAGTCGTGATGCGCCGGCTGGTGTGCGCTTAGAGGCCTCTTGGCCTCGCTTGCTTGAGAACAAGGTCGACGTCTTCGCAAATTATTTCTTTAAAGAGCCCATTGCCAACAAGGAAATGACGATCGAAGACGCCAGGAAACGCTTCGGCCTGTATAAAGGGGATCTAATTTACGAGGACGAAACCGGCAAACTCAACAGTGTTGAGGCCAAGGCTCCAGACCTGCTTTCATCGACGGGCTGGAACGACCTTATGGGCCGGCTGTTCTCGAATGTAAAAAACATCCCATCGGCCGCTGCCTCTGAAGGTGCTATCCACGTCCAAGGCATAGCAGGAGCAGTTGGTGCGGCTGTCGGAAAGAAACTTGGAGCTGGCCGTAAGAAAGGTGCTTTGGTAGGCGCCGGCATTGTTGGTGCCGGTTATGATGCCCTTCGGTCGCTTATGACCAAGGAAAAAGTTGTCCCGTTCAATACCATCATGGCAGCGGCTGAAGAAGCTGGCGCTGAGGGTATTGCCCAGTTGTTCGGTATGTTCATGGAACGAGGCCTTGTCCGTGACTTTACCAGGGAAGCCATGGATAATGCTAAGGCCTTTGCCTCTGAAGTTAAAGAGCGGTTTGGCATCACTCTGACACCTGCTGAAGCTACAGGCTTAAGGTCTCTTGTCTCACAACAACGGCATTTACAGAATATTGAACCATCAGCCGATGTGATTGTGGAGTGGATGCGTGACGTCAGAAACCCACGAGTCAGGGCGGCGGTGAATAATGTTCTTGGAGCTATTGCCCCGCGTGAAGGAACATTCGAGGTAAGGCAGGCTGCTAAATCGGCTGCTGAAGAAGCCATTGGCGTCGAAAGAAAAGAGATGCAGAAGCGGGCTCAGCCTCATTACGATGCATCGAAAGAAATCGATGAGGTTGACACACCAGCCATTTTGGGTGAACTGGACCGGCTCCTCGGAAATAACCGCTTGAAGGCTCCTCAGCGTGAAGCGCTTGAAGGAATACGAAAGCACCTGTATCGTCGAGACAAAAACCCGGACTACGATCCGAATACCCCGGGATCAGAGCAGTTTATCGATGTTCCAGACACCTCTGTTGAAGGTCTCGACCGCGTCAAAAAGATTATTGATGCGCAGGTCAAGTGGGGTGAAAACCCTCAAAACGCCGTAGATACCGATACGATCAATCATCTGAAGGCGTTCCGAAAATTCATGGTCAACAAGGCCAATGAAGCCACCAAGACGGCTGACGTACCAGAGGGCAGTTACGCTCGGGCCCGCAAGACATATGAAGAAGGCATGCCGAATATTACGGCCTTGGAGAAAGGTGCCACTGGCCGAATCGCTGGGCTTGAAGGTGACAGTGTTTTGAGGGCTGCTCGCTACGCCTTTCAGTCGGATATCTCAGACGCCACAACCGTCAGGGCTCTCCGTGAGGCCTTCAAGAAAGCAGGCAAAGAGCAGGAATTTTACGGCTTGCTGAGGTCATGGCTTCAGGAGGGAATTGATCAAGTTCCTGATGAGGCGAATAAGTCAGTCGTGAACGTAGGCAAAAGCTTCTACAACGCTATGTTCGGTCCTGCAAAGTCCAAGCGCCGCGAGCTGATCAACGTGGCCTTGGAAGAAAAGCCTGCGGTCGCTGAGACCATGCGGTGGCTTGCCAACGCCCTTGAGGCAACTGGGCGGGCGATGAACGAAGGATCATTGACCGCTTACAACAGCGCCGGCTTGAAGGCACTAGAAAGAGCATCTGAGAAAAATCAGCTAGGCGGTGCACCGGCCTTGATATTCCCGCTGATTGATAGCCTTGAGGTTTGGCGCACACCGTCTCGAATGACTGGCTATATCCGCGGGATCTTGCAAGGGAGGTATTTCGACCAGTTGGCCGATTTGATTACCAGTGAGACTGGGCTGGAGCGGATGGCTGAGCTGCGCAAACTGGCTCCTTCTGCTGAAGCGGCTATTTCTGGTGTTGCTCACTTGCTTCTTGCAAAAGACGTGGAGAAGGACCTGAGCAAATATATGTTCGAGCCTCCGATCACAGATATCCTCCCACGGCGCCCAGCATTCGAGAAGTTGTATCGCAGCATATCGCCCCTTGTCAGGGGTAAAGTACGTCGACGGTTTATTGGTGGAAAGAAGAAGAAGCAGCCACAGCGGCAAACCCAATAAGTCGGTGTACATTTTTTTGTGTCTTATGGTAACATAGACTATCATGGATGCAATGATCTCAATTGGCGCTCGCTTGAAGTCACGTAGGCTCGAGATGGGCCTATCTCGTGAGAGTCTGTCTAGGCAGGCATCTGTCCACCTCAACACGCTCACCGCCGTCGAGAATGATACCACCAAGCCGAGCACTAGGATCCTCAATTCACTGTGCAAAGTGCTTGGGCTACGTATTGAGCTGGTGGGAAATTAATTTCCTAAACACACATTTTTATGTGTACTCCTCTGTGGTAACACGGCCTAATAGGCCTACCATAATGGTTCATTCTTAGAGAGGAGAGCAGAGTGATACATCCAGAAATCGTTGAGTCAGGATTAGCTTCCAAATTCAAAATGTCGCCAGTCGTTGATGCCGGTGATCAAAGAGCCAAGTGGCTGGGAAAGACCGTTCGTTTTAAACGCGGTCTTGATTGGCATAAGTATGGTACGGCAAGACGTGATTATGATTTTGTGGTACGCGAAGTTCAAGATGATTTTCAAGGTGAGGCGTGTGTGCGTGTATATTGTTTAGGTTACAACGACAAATTCGGGTACTGCAGTTCAACGAAACTTTTGGAAATTGTTTGACACAGCGCAAAGCCGGTTGAGGCCGGCTTATCGATGTGCCAATAGGACATCATTGGAAAACCTTAGAGAGGAGAAAAACGATGGTTGCAGCAGTAGAAACGATGGCGTATGCGGGTGAGCTTCCTTGGCACGGTCTTGGTGTCAAAGTCGACCCCAACCTGACCCCCGAAGAAATGCTCAAAGCGGCGGAACTGGACTGGACCGTTTCGGCCCGTGAAGTCCGGGTCAAAGCCGACGACGGCAAATACCGGTTAAACAATAATCTGCGGGCCTTGGTCCGTGACTCCGACCAACAGGTCCTCGGTCCTTGTGGTCCTCGGTTCGTACCGACCCAGAATGCCGAGGTCTTCGACTTCTTCAAGCGGTTCGTGGACGCTGGCGATATGGAAATGCACACGGCCGGTTCTTTGCTCGGTGGCAAAAAAGTCTGGGCGTTGGCTTCCCTTCGCAAGGGCTTCTCCTTGCCGGGCGGCGATGACGTGCATGGCTTCATGCTTCTGGCTAGCCCACACATCTGGGGCGAAAGTCTCACCGGCAAATTCACCTCAGTCCGTGTGGTCTGCAATAATACTCTCCAAATGGCTTTGCAAGGCGGCGCTGGTTTCCGCATGCCTCATGTCCGCGCGTTCGACGCTGACGTCCAACTCGAGGCTGAGGAAGCTTTGGGTCTGGCATCGTCTGCTTTGGAAGAGTTCGAAGAAGCCGCTACCTTGCTGTCCAATACCAAGTGCACTACGAAGCAGCAAGAAGAGTTCATCGCGCGTGTCTTCCAACCACAGCTTTTGGTGAATGCCCCGACCAACGACAACGGCGACGTTTTGCCTTTGGTCGAAGGCTTCAAGCGCACCAGCAAAAAGATCAATGAGCTGATCTTGACCCAACCTGGCGCCGATCTGAAATCCAGCAAGGGAACCTTCTGGGGCTTGACCAACGCTGTGACGTTCTTTGCCGATCACGAAGCCGGCCGTGACCGTGACTCAGCTCTCGACTCCGCGTGGTTTGGAACTCATGCCAACATCAAAGCCAAGGCCATGGAAACTGCTTTGGACATGGCCAACGCAGCCTAACCACTTTTGTCCCGCCGACATATGCCTTGTTTTCCAGCAAGGCGTCGGCGGGGCTCGGTGGCTGCAATTCCCAGGTAAGCCGCCACACCGGCCCCGCATTATGTGGGGCCGGTTTTCTTTTATAGGTTTCAAACGCACACTTTTATGTGTACTATCAAAAAATCCTAGTGGACGTTTTACGCAGGTGTTCCTGTATTAATGGAGGTTGTCATGTGACAGTCTGCCGATCAGCCAGCCTCCATGCGAGGCTAGCGGCTAGGTTAGAGAGGAGAGAATTATGACAAATGCCCGTGGCAAAGAACTCGACAACACCCATCTCTCGGTCGATCAGGCCGAAGACCGTGGGTTCATTCACCGTGATTACATCGCCCACTGCCATCGTTGGAGCCATGTTTGCAAGTGGCTGAACGAGAAGAGACGGTATAAAGACGCAGTGATTTTGGACGTTGGGTGCGGCAAGGAAATTCCGCTGGCCAAGCTGCTCTATTCCAGTCGCCTGATACCCAAGCATTATATCGGCGTCGACTACAACAAAAAGCTGGATATGTCTCCGTTTCACACGGGGAAATTCCCGATCACAGCGCTGGGTGGCATCACATTTCCAGATGTCTCAGTGACTGGTACTATTCTTAACTTAGATCTTGGGCACCCAAACGTTGCGGTGTCGTTTGAGGTCATTGAGCACGTCGAACCTGAAGCTGCAAGGTGCATGCTGGAAGGGATTTTCGACATAATTAATCAATCAGACGGTGATTTCTTCTTATCAACCCCATGCTACGATGAGCGGGTTGGAGCTGCCGGCAACCATGTCAGTGAAATTACCCGTGATGCTCTAGGCGCGGTTCTAGAAGACCTCGGGTTCGCCGTCGAAGGCAATTGGGGCACGTTTGCCTCAATCCGGGACTATCAGGACCATCTGGAAGAAGACGGCCACCTGGAGTTATTCAAGCAGTTGAGATCTTACTACGACGTAAACGTCCTGGCGACGATCTTCGCTCCTTTATACCCTCAATATTCGCGCAACAATCTCTGGCACTTGAAGGTGGCAGATGAGTCGTATTCACGGCTATTCCCCCACCTCGTTAACATCGATACGCCGTGGACCAGTTCAGATAAATGGAAGGATTTAGCAGGATGACAAGTTTTATGAACGACATCAAGGCATTTCACGAGAAATTCGGCCTTGAGAATTTGGATCCTGAGCCAAAAAGGCTAGGCACCGACGAAGCTACTTTTCGCATTAAATTCATGCAAGAAGAACTCGATGAATTTGCCGCCGCTGAGCGCGAAGGTAATTTGGAAGACATGGCAGACGCGCTCGTCGACCTTGTCTACGTGGCTCTCGGCACTGCATACTTGATGGGCATTCCGTTCGATGCCTGCTGGCAGGAAGTTCAATGGGCCAACATGCGCAAGGTCAGGGCTGAGTCGGCTGCCGACAGTAAGCGCGGCAGCAAGTTCGATGTCGTCAAACCTGAAGGTTGGGAGGCACCAGACCTTCGGCCGTTGCTCGGACTGGATCCTAAGTGGACCTACTGATGCCCGGCATAATCGTAATCGACGGCTGTGACGCCACTGGCAAGACAACACTGGCTTACGAGATCTGCAAGCTGGTGGACGAATCGCACTACATGCACTTGTCGTTCGATCTTACTTGGGACATGTGGCAGTACCAAACCGATGCACTAGTCCACGCTGTGGCGGCATCCGCAGAAAAAACCGTGGTCATCGACCGTATGTGGCCCAGTGAAAATGTCTACGCCGACACATACCGTAAAGGCGTGGGCGTTGGAATAGCGGCCAGGATGATGCACCGGATGCTGATTCGCTTCGGGGCACTCTACATACTTGCCACGCCACCGACAGACTTTGTTGTCAAGAAACATAAGGAAATGTCCGAGAACCGTGAGGAAATGTACAAGGATGTGTCTGAGGTTTCTGACCGCTTTTTGGACCTGTATAAGGGAACGGCACTTCGGCCGCTGAATGGCAACTACGTCGAACAGCTTTCAGGACTAGGCGGCGTTATGAAAGAAACACGGTGGTTCGAATACGACATAATGAAATCCGACGGTCAGGCCGAAGAAGCAGCAAAGATCTTTCTTTCTACTCTCAATCTTGTCCGTGGTGAACCAATAACGTATCAGCCAGGACTTGATCCTCACTGGGGCAATTTAGCCGGCCGTGTTCACGAAGATTCCGTCTTATTTGTCGGTGATAAAGCAGGAACCGGCCACACACTTAAATGGCCGTTCTACGAGAACGATAAATCCAGCCTATTCCTGACCGAGGCCTTACATGAGATCCGAGCAGATGAAGAACGGATGTGCTTCATGAATGCCTACTACCACCAGCACCAAGATAAGAACGAACAAATGTTGGTGGATGTGGCAAGCAAGGTCAAGCAAGTTGTGGCGCTTGGTGCTGAGGCAAATGCTAAGCTTCACGACCTAGGTATTATTCACAGTGGTGCTAGCCACCCGCTACACGCTATGCGGTTTGGCGGACCAAAACAGTTCAGTGTAATGAGATATGCAGCGGAGATAAAAGATGCACTTTCCGATTGACGTACCAGCAGGCAAAATCGACCAAGTCTGGATCAACCATATTCAGGACATTATGGTTTACGGCGAAGCGTCAAAGCCACGAGACATGGAGACAGTCGAGCTGCTCGGCAGGCCATTCACGTTTGACATGAATTATCCGGTCTTGCTCAACCCGCTGCGTAAACTCGGCTATCGGTTCATGGCCGGCGAAGCAGCTTGGATCCTTTCTGGCTCAAACCGTCTTAACGACGTGCAAGATTTATCAAAAGCCATCGAGCAGTTTTCTGATGATGGCTACATGTTCGCCGGAGCCTACGGTCCACAAGTCATTGACCAGTTGATGTATGTGGTCAAAAACCTGTCAATGGATGCAAGCAGCAGGCAGGCGGTTTTGACGATCTGGAGGCCAAATCCGCGGGACGGTAGAGACATCCCATGCACTGTGGCAATGCAATGGCTCATTCGAGCAGATAGACTACACTGCCTGGTAACCATGAGATCGTCAGACGGATGGCTTGGCATACCATACGATGCCTTCAACTTCACCTGCATCACCATGCTCGTCGGTATGTTGATCAACAAAAACCGTGGTGTCGGTCTCAAACTCGGCAACCTTCGCATCACCCCTGGGTCAGCTCACCTGTACGAGAAAAACTGGGACGGTGTTCGTAAATGTCTCGATGCCAGTGTGTTCATTCCTTCGGCCGAACTGTATCAAAATACCAGGATCAACACGGACTATTGGTACGATCAGACAGACCCGTTTGAATTGACTACTTATCTGCGCCTTGCCACAGCTCCAGACCATGCAAGGGAATTCGTCCACGATGTATTTCACCACGATTGGCTTATGGATTTGTATCATGACTAGACCGAACATTGACGTCTACTATCTTCGGATTGCCCATGAAGTTGCAAGCAGAGCAACGTGCCGGCGGCGACAGGTTGGTTGTGTGGTCATTGACCCACATAACCGAGTCATGTCGACCGGCCACAATGGCAACCCACCCGGTATGGTTCACTGCGTCGACAGTCCGTGTCCAGGAGCTGGTATGAAATCAGGTGAAGGCCTTGACAAGTGTGAGGCCATCCATGCTGAAATAAATGCGTTGTTGTCATGCAAAAACACAATGCAAATTATGACTGTATACTGCACAGTCAGTCCGTGCGTAACATGCGTCAATGCCCTGATGGCCACAAGTGCAGGGCGGTTGGTATTTTCAGAAGAATACGCGTCTGAGCATGCTACAATTGCAAAGGAACGATGGATTGCCCAAGGACGTCAGTGGTATTTCATCAATAAGAAGGAACTCAATCTTGACCCAACTCCCTTTATTCACGCCGGCAGCGGAATGGTCTCCTGAAGAAGACTATCCCGACCTCAGAGATGCAGCAGAAATCTCAGTCGACTTGGAGACCCGAGACCCGAACCTTATGGACCTTGGTCCAGGTGGTGCCAGGAACGACGGTGAAGTTGTTGGAATTGCCTTGGCTACCAGAGAACACGGTAGTCGGTATTATCCCATCGCGCACGCAGGTGGTGGCAACCTTGATAGAGAAAAGGTGGTCCGATACGTTTCCGAACAGTTAGGCACTCTTGTTCCCAAGGTCGGCGCCAAAATAATCTACGACCTCGAATGGCTCCGGCACCTCGGTGTAAAAGCGCAAGGACCATTTTATGATATCCAGGTTGCCGAACCGCTTATCGATGAATACAAGCGCTCGTACAGCTTGCAAGCTTTGTCGTTGGAATACCTCGGCGAAGGAAAAGATGAGGCACTTCTGCGGGAAGCTGCATCAGCCTACGGTGTCGACCCGAAATCGGGACTGTGGAAGCTTCCTGCTTCGTTCGTCGGAAACTACGGGAAAGCTGACGCCGAGCTCCCACTTCGGATATGGGAAAGACAGAAAGAGCAGCTAGTAAAAGAAGATCTTTGGCGGGTCTTCATGTTGGAGGCTGACCTGATTGAAGTGCTCCTTGAGATGCGCTTCAACGGTGTGCGGGTGGACGTCGATAAAGTAGAAGCCACAAGAGATAAATTCGTGGTTCGCGAGCAGAAAGTGCTTGATAAAATCGCCAAGTTCGCCGGGGCGGTTGACATCCACTCGCACGTGTCCATGGCCAAAGCATATACAAAAATGAATATTCCATTCATGAAAACTGCAGCTGGCAATGGCTCATTCCCAAAAGAGTGGCTTGAGCAGCAGACAGATGAATTGTCACCCATGGTTCTTGAAGGCAGGCAGCTTCATAAGGCACGCAAGACATACCTCGAAAATATGATCTTGAAGCAGGTGGTCGGCGACCATGTCCATCCGGAGTTCAGGCAGGTTCGAGACGATAAAGGCGGCACAGTGTCAGGTCGACTGTCGTCTGGTTTTCAGACCATGCCATCGACAGAGAACAACCCAGAAATCGCTGGTATAATCCGGCAGATGTTCATACCAGAAGAAGGCGGGATCTGGTGCTGCAATGATTACAGCCAGCAGGAACCGCGCGTCACCGTTCACTACGCTTGCTTGATGAACATGGTTGGATCGATGGTAGCGCGGCAGCGGTATGTCGATGACCCCAATACAGACTACCACCAGCTCGTGGCTGACATGGCCGGCATCACCCGTAAGCCTGCTAAGACACTGAACCTTGGAGCTGCTTACGGTATGGGTAGAGCGTTGATGGCCACGAACTTGATCCAAGCTGGAGTGCCTAAAAATGAGACAGACCATGTTTATGATGGCTACCACCAAGCTGTTCCTTATGTCAAAGGGCTTGCAAAGAAATGCATGGATATGGCTGAAGACCGTGGGTTCATCATAACGTTAGGAGGACGACGATGCCATTTTCCTTTTTGGGAGCCGCCATTCGGAGAGTTAAAAGAAGGCGAAGTACCACTGAGGTGGGAAGAGGCAAACCGTCAGTGGCCGAACAGCCGGTTGAGAAGGACGTTAGGGTTCAAAGCACTGAACAAGCTCATTCAGGGTTCGTCGGCCGATATGATAAAGAAAGCGATGGTGATTTGCCATCGAGAAAAAGTGGGTCTGATGCACCTGACACTTCATGATGAACTTGACTCAACCGTTGAGAATGAGGCTGAGGCACGGCAGCAGGCTAAGATTATGGAGACTTGCATGGAGCTGCAGGTGCCGTTGAAAGTCGACGTTGAGCTTGGGCCTAATTGGGCTAAGATTGAGAAGGTAAATTAAACCACATTTTTTTGTGTACACGCCTAAGGTGGCTTGATATAAAGAGCATACGACTTATGGTTAATTTTTAGAGAGGAGAGACACCATGACGATATATCTCGCAATCGCAAAGATGCCCACCGAAAACTGGTGCAAGTTCGACACCGTCAGCCGCGCCAACGCCTTCACCATGGAAGGCACGCCCGTCTTCGTGGGCGGAAATCGTATAGGTAATTTGCCCGATCCACTTTTTGAACGTCGTGTGGTCGTCCGTGGCGGAGAGTCCCTGGCCAGCGGCTTTACCAAAGAAGACATGGAGCGTGAGATCTTGGAGCTGACCGGCGTCAAGGCCAAATACTCCAAAGACAAAAAAGCTGCTGCCGTCAAGCTGTGGCATGCCGTCGTCGAATTCGGCAAAGACCCTTACGTTCGCAAAGACTCGGGCGGCGAAGAGGTCAAAATCAAGACCGGCCCCAAAAAAGCCAATCAAGTTTTCACAATCAATGGAGCGTCAGACGAAGTGATCGCTGCTTTGCCGCGGCAGGCACGGGTCATTGTCGATTGCATTCGTGAGCTGAAAGAAAAAGAAGGCAACCCGACGTACGCTCGGTTGAAAACCAAACTGCAGGGGTCGGCGGCTGAGCTCAAGACCAAGCAGGATCCGTGGCGTATTTTCAGTTACTACCGTGCGCGTTTGATCGAAGACGGTATTCTCAAAATCGAGCGCGCTTAACCCATAGTCAAGAGAGGAGAGAAATTTATGGCTAAAAAGAAGGTCTTCAAAAAAGTTCCGTTTGGAGAAATCGACGGTTTACTCAAGACTGCGGTCAATTGTCTCGGGTCGGTCGACAAAGTTCTCCAGGCGGTTGGTTACTCCGGCAAAACTGCTTACGACGGGTGGTACCGTGATGGCTACGTGCCTGAGCAGTTCAAGTGGGCCTTGATGGGCCTGACCGGAAAGCATTCCGGTACCGGGTTCGAGCAGGCTGAAATCGTTACCTTGATCCAGCTGTCTGCCGAGGCGAACCAACGAGACCTTGTCGTCAAGCTTGCTAGAATGATGTAGCAAAATGGGGTGGGTGTTAGTCTGTAACATCTGCCCCATTTTCATTGTATATTTGTTTGATAATTTTTATGGCTGCTTTTAGGAGAATTTCTGATGACGAAGAAGGTTGACATTGCAGGGGCCGATACCCTTGTCCGCAAGCTGGCAGAGCTCGAGCAGCTTAAGAGCATAGCCGACAGCAATCAGACCGCAGTGACCAATGTTGTTTTAGAAAACAACAGCAGCACTTTTGAGATGATGAGCTATATCCCCATTGCTGTCGAGGTTTTGATCAAAGACACGATCAGCATGGAGCTGCAGGAGCAGATCACAAGCACTAAGGCGTCCCTGGCAGCCCTCGATGTAACGGAAATCTGATCAACTGCAAAACGGACATGCTATCCATAGGCCGTTTTGCAGTTTGCTGTTTTAGAGAGGAGAGAAGACTATGGAAGCCGAAACCTCAAGGAAAAGCAAGAGCGCTGGTTCACGAATGCGGCAAAGCTTGCCGTGTTCCGCTTTGCCTCGAAGAAAATAATCGAAAAAAGGAAGAAAAAAGAGGAGGCAAAGAATGCCAAGCGCGCTGGATAAGTCCATTCAAAAATGGCACGACGTCGTCCACAACAGTGGATTAGACAAAGGCAGTTTCAACTGTACACTATGCCAGGAAACTAGTGAATCTGTCAGGTGTGATGGCTGTCTGGTATACGAAGAAACCAAGCGCCATGGTTGCCTTGGAACGCCGCACGAAGAGTGGGTAGCCCACCAACGCACCGATCATGCTTGTCACAGTTACTACTCAGTCCGGTGCGCCCACTGCCTTGTGCTTGCCACCAATGAGCTTTTGTTTCTGAAATCCTTGAAGGAGAATGATGATGTGGATAAGCAAGGCGGCGCTCATAGAGCTGAAGGCGGAGAACAAAGCTCTGAGGATGCTGCAGAGAACCAAAGATGAAAAAGTCAATGAGCTATCACGCGAGGCCCGAAATAACTCGGTATCAATTGGCGAGCTGTCATCTGCCCGTAGGAGCTTGATCAGTCTGTGCAAGGCCCGTAAAGATCAGATCCGCGAGGCCGACCTGGTGCCGGTGGGTCTTGATGATATGGCCGAGGCTGAAGTGCTGAAGGACATGGAGCGTCTTGAGGCTCAAATCTTTGATCTTACTAGCGTGGTACAAAATCTTTCGGCCGGATTTGAGGATTCGAAATGGGTACCTGTGACTTTTGGTGAGAAAGAATGAAACCCTTCAAACAACTCCTGACTGAAACGTGGCTGTACCAGCTGCTCAAGCAGAACACCTCTCCACACTTGGATTGGACGCGGCTTGAGACCAGCACCATTACAGGTGTACCTGACTGCTTGGTTCTGGGTAAACACTGCATGTTCATGGTCGAACTGAAGATCCAGCGTACCAAGGGACCTCCTGAACTGTCAGGAACTCAGAAGGGATTTGCGCGGCGGTATATGAGGTTGCTTCAGTTTAGTCTCAACGTAGTATCCATAGATAAAAATGGAGATGTGCGCTTGTGGTGCCCAATAGGAGAGAAGCACAGTTGTGTTCTATTTTACGAGTTAGAAAATAATGACTGGAAGGCGTTCACTAACAATTTGTTGGTTTCAAATAACGGCCTTCCTATTATATAATCACAATAAGAGAGGAGAGAAAAATGCCGCGCGTCTTTGTCACCCAGGAAGTCTCCAACAAAAACATCTCTCCCGCTGAGGAATATGGTGAGCTCGTTGTGTTGCTGCCTCCCGGCGAAGGTCCTGTCATCGACACGACTCCCGTCATTGAGCGGCTCCACGACAAGCTGCAGGATGCTACCGTCGATGACTACCTGCTGCTGATCGGAGATCCAGTGGGCATGGCTATGTCGGTGGCTGTCATGTCAGACCTTGTGGATGGGGATTTCAACATGCTGAAATGGGACCGCCAAGAAAAGAAGTACATCGCAGTCCACATTGACATTTATCTAGTTTAGAGAGGAGAGAAAAATGCCGGAAATCGATTTTGAGGCTGACGCAGAAGAAGTCACTGCGCTGCCTGGCGATAACTCCACTGCGAAGATTGTGAACATCGCAACTTACCAGATTAACCTCGAGGACAAGATTGCTAATCTGGAAATCCAGCTCAAGGAACTCAAGGCTGAGCACCAGAAAACCAGCACCGTAGATCTGCCTGAGGCAATGACAGAACTTGGCATCAAGACCATCGGTTTGAAAAATGGTGAGGAGGTATCGATCAAACCGTTTTACCGGGCATCGATCCCAGCAGGCAAAGGTGAAGAGGCTCTCGATTGGCTCCGTGACAATGACCATGGTGACTTGATCAAGAGCCAAGTAATAACGAACTTTAGCAAAGGTGAAGAGGCCGATGCCACTAACTTGCTTGAGGATCTTGGCGCCAAGGGGTACAGCTTTTCGACCAAGGAAACCGTGCATACTCAGACTCTGCAGGCTTGGCTGCGGGAGCAGATCAGCAAAGGAGTGGCTGTGCCGCTTGAATTGTTCAATGGCTTTATCGGTCAGAAGGCCAAGATCACGAGGAAGGATTAGCATCAAACCCTAAGGCTGACGGGGATGAGATCAGCCAACCCACTAGCATAAAGGAGCATTAGCTCATGGCAAAGAATGCTGTTGTCAAGAAGGGTAAGAAGACGGACGTGGCGAATGTCAACGACATGTTCGAAAACGACGCCGGCGCTGGCATGGAGAATGTCACCACCGACGATATGGCCATTCCATTTCTTGTGATCCTGCAATCCGGAAGTCCGCAGGTCAAGAAATCCAATGGTGCCTACATCAAGGGTGCCGAGGAAGGAATGATCTTCAACACGGTGACCAAGGACATGTACAAATCGGACGATGGCATCTACGTGACGCCGTGTGGTTTCGTGGCCAAACAGGTCGAATGGACGCCGCGCGACGATGGAGGTGGTTTTATCGCTGCCTATGATATCGACGATCCGATCAAGCACCGTGCCACATTCGACGAGAAGCTCAAAAAGAACATCTTGCCGAATGGAAACATCTTGGTCGAGACCAAGTACCACTACGTCATGCTGACTACCGACAAAGGAAATCAGCAGTCAGTGATCAGTATGACGAGCAGCCAACTCAAGAAGAGCCGGCAATGGGTCAGTCTCATGGCAGGTCTGCAGTTCCAAAAGGCAGACGGATCCATGGGTAACGTGCCGACGTTCGGTGGTAAATATCATTTGACGACGGTGCCTGAGTCCAAAGATGGCAATGATTGGTACAACTGGAATGTCCAATCCGAGGGCATCATCAATGATGCCCATCTTTACGGAGATGGCAAGACGTTCCATGCCGCCATCCTTGACGGAATTGTCAAGGTGCAGGAGTCGCGTCAGGGGACGTCTGACTCTGAACCTGCCGGCGAGCCTGGAGGCTCTTCTGCCGGTGAGGACGACGAAATTCCGTTCTAGTTCCTTCTGACGGAATTTCGTCGCTGTAGGGGCAGTGGTGGCGGGCTCTTGGCCGGGCCATGTGGTTGCTGCCCCTACTTTCCTCATAAATAAATAGGCTATACACACATAATTATGTGCTAATATAGACATTCAGGTTGCAGGCTCTAGGGGTAGACAAGTGGCAACAATCGAAGAAATCGCCCAAAAGTTGAAGGGGCGCAGAGCGGGGAATGGCTGGTCTTGTCTGTGCCCATCACACGACGACAGCCAACCGAGTATGTCTCTGTGGGAAAACACTGATGGCTCAATTGGCGTTATGTGTTATGCTGGTTGTGAACGCGAAAGCATTCTTGCTGTTCTTGCCAAGCGAAAGCTATGGGACGGTAAGCCATCAGGCCCCAAACAGAAAACAAACGGAGCAGGCAAACATGCCGACTTCCTTAAGCTGCTCGAACCACTCGAAGGCTCTCCGGCGGAGGCGTATCTTGGAGGTCGTAAAATCACAGTCCTTCCCCCGCCGTCAGTCATGTATCAACGAGCTGCTAAAACAATTTCTGGAAAAGAGTACGGAGCTCTTGTGGGTCTCGCCTACTCAGATGGAGGAGTTTTACAAGGCTTCCAGCAATTATTCCTCGACGGGGGTGATAAGGCACCACTTAAAGTCACACGAAAAAACACAGGCAAGTTTGATGGCGCAGGGGTATTATTACCGGGCCATGCACCGATTTGTGTTACCGAAGGACTAGAAGATGCTCTTTCCGTTTGGCAAGCCACCGGCAACCAAACCATAGCGGCTCTCGGTCTTACTAATCTAGGCCGTCTCAAAATACCAGCAGGCACTGAGGTCGTTGTCGTTTTAGACCACGACCCACCAGACAGCCAGGCGTCCAAGGCTGCTAAAACACAACTCAACAAACTCAAGCGACAGGGTGTCGATGTCCGTATATGCAGGCCAGACCTGTATGATGGTGAAAAGAAAACTGACATTAATGACGTGCTGGTACGTGAGGGTGATGAGGCAGTCAGAAAAATAATCAGCGAAGCTTCGACCACCGACCCGCACGAGTCGAAGGTGCCGCCACCAGGGGCTGGCAACGCTAACTCAGAACTTGGCGACATCAATAAAAAATACTTCGTGGTTAAAGACGGCAACAAAACGGTTGTCGCCGAAGAGTGCCACGACGAAGCAATGGATCGACGCATGCACCACATGATGTCGTTCACGGCGTTCAGAGACTTTTTCAGCAACCAACAGGTCTTGATAGGGTTCGATGCCCAAGGAAACCCTCAAGTCATCAAATTAGGTGTGTGGTGGTTGTCTCATGCTAGCCGCCGGCAGTTCGAGCGCATGGTGTTCAAGCCTATAGGTAAGACACCAGAAGGCCATTACAATTTATGGCAGGGCTTTCGAGTCGACCCTGTCGCTGGCAGTTGGGAGCTACTCAAGGAACACATTTTAACGGAGGTATGTCATGGAGTTGAAGAGCACCAAGAGTGGGTCCTCGATTGGATGGCGCATGCTGTGCAGCAGCCTGACAAGCAGGCCGAAGTCGCCATGGTATTGCAAGGGAAGCGTGGAGTGGGGAAAGGTATTCTTGCTCGTGCTCTGGGCCATCTTTTTGGGCAGCATTTTCTCCATGTTAGCCAACCAAAGCATATTCTTGGGCATTTTAATCAGCATCTTCGTGATTGTGTTCTCCTATTTGCTGATGAGGCTTTTTGGGCGGGTGACAAACAAGGTGAAGGGGTGCTCAAGACGATCATAACCGAACCGACGCTGACCATCGAAGGCAAAGGCCGTGACGTCGTACAGACCCGCAATATGCTGCACATTATCGTGGCATCGAACTCAGATTGGGTGGTGCCTGCAGGCCTTGAAGAACGGCGGTTCGCTGTGTTCGAGGTGGGCGACGGTAAGATGCAGGACCGTAAGCACTTCGGCAAGATCCAGAAAGAATTAGCAAGTGGCGGCTACGAAGCCATGCTGCATGAGTTGATGCACCGTGATTTTTCTGACCGCGACATACGGAATGTGCCGATTACCAAAGGCTTGGTCAATCAGAAACTGGAGAGTTTACCCCCCGAGCTGGGCTGGTGGCTTAAACTCCTCAAGGAGGGAGAGCTACCAGCCCATTGCAAGTGGGGATCTCACGTGGTCACGGCCAGTCTGCACGCAGCCTACATCGAGGACATGAAGGAACTAGGCATTAATCGACGCTTGAACCAAGTGCACTTCACCAGGAGACTCAAGCGTATGATACCCGACACGGCGAGCTCTGGTGTCCAACTGCGTATCAAGCTCGAGGGCATCGGTGAATACGGTGAAGCGTCAGTCAAGCGGGCATGGGGCTATACACTGCCAGACCTTGAAGAATGCCGGTGCTTCATGGAGGGCCAACTAGGTGAGGCTCTCGATTGGGAGGCCGTGACTGAATTAGATCTGACCGGCATGCGAGGTCATACAGAAGAAGACATTCCGTTTTAATTTAGAGAGGAGAAAGACTATGGAAGAAGCATCTTTTGTGCTAAAATTTTTGTTATATGCCTTTGGTTCTTGTTTTTTCATGCTGGCTATTATGATGCTGGGTTATTGTATCGGGTGCACCAGAGATTGGATAACTGGCACTATCTGGAAACTCGATACCTGGCGACGAGATAAATATTTCAATCAATATATTAAAGATGACCTCCAGAAGCTTTTTGAACGGTGTGAAAGAGCTAGTGTCAAGGTGCCGGAACGGACCAAAGAGTGGTTGGAGAAAGAGTGATGAGTAGAGAGCTCACAAAACCGTGGTCTGAGGCTGAATTAAAAATTCTGCGGCTGTTTTCCATTTGTGGTATCAAGGTTGCAGATATAGCAATCGCAACGAACCACTCACTGTCTCAAACCCGCAGGCAGCTAGGCAAAATGGGCCTTGGTGCTATGCCGAAGCAAGACCGCAGAGGATACGACAAGAAGCCCGACCCAGAACCAGGAACAAAGTATGAGGCAAAAAAGCGGTTGTGCCTACGGTCTAGAGAAGGATTTGAACACTATTTTGAAAGCACGTGGGCAGGTGACAGGTTCTGCCCAAAGCATAGAAGTATATGATGGCTGAAATCAAGACACCGATCACCGCGCTTCCTATGAATTACATGTATATCACAGGCCCAGATGGTGGAGGTGAACAATGACCCTGATGATGGAAATTGAAACCAAAGGGCACGGCATGAGAGCCAGGAAGATGGTACCTGCTGACAAACCATACTTGAAGGCATTAGAGATCATAAAGATCTTGTCAGGTCAACCACCAGAGAACCTGATGAGATTTCCTGATTGGCAGGCCAGATTGATTGCAGATGCCCTTAGAGACGCGACCAGGGGAGCCATTTAATCGGTTTTTTATGTGATGAAACGTGATACAATGAGCTTGTTTGATCGATATGAGACATTGATTAAGCACCTCCCTGTGGAGCTATCCTTCCCCCCGAAGGTGATCCATGACTTGGGGTTTTATGCCCCGCCAGGCCCGGATCTTTATGATTTCGGGCCTGATTTGTGTCTAGGGAGACTTGTCTGGGTAAACCAGGATTGTCTGGGTAAAGTTCAAACGTTAATTTTTACCCAGACAGAAATAAATCAATCACATCAAGTACTTAGGACCCGATGTCTGAGTAGTCTGGGTAGTCTGGGTAAAATAAAGTGCTGTGGCTTTTTGCTAAAAGCTGGTCAACTTGTGAATTTACCCAGACTACCCAGACTACTCAGACAGTATACTATATATAGTATCTCTCTCTCTATATATAGTAGTAGTAAAGAGATAAGCTCTTGTTTTTATTGGATAAAATCTTGTCTGGGTAAAATCTGGTTTACCCAGACACATTTGGGGTTTACCCAGACAAAAGCTCAGACATTTGTAAAGACGATAATGAAACTCAAAATCAAGGATACATGGAAATGACTATTCCGGAGGACTGGAAGGGCTTTAAGATGGAGCCGTATGAACACCAGCTTGCTGTGCTGACACGATCGAATAAGAAGCCAGCGTGGGCCATGTTCATGGAAATGGGAACAGGGAAGACCAAGGTCGTTGTCGACCAAGCAGCCTGGTATCACTGCAAAGGATGGATTGATGCGCTATTGGTGATGGCCCCAAAAGGTGTGTACCGGAATTGGGAGAGAAAGGAAATACCAGCCCATTGGCCATTAGAAGAAATGCCCTATGTGGCGTGGCATACCAGCTATGCCCTGAAGGCAGACAAGGTCAGGCTCAAAGGTGTGTTCAACCAGGATGGTCCTCTTCCTATCTTACTTGTCAATGTTGAGGCAATGTCAAGCCCTAAAGGTCAGGGACTCAAGACGGTGCTGGAGTTCCTGAACTCATATGATAGGGTAATGTTCGTGCTAGACGAATCCAGCTGCATCAAGCACGCCGGTAGCAACAGGACCAAGCAGCTGATGAAGCTATCCCGACACGACTCGGTGAAAGTCAAACGGATTATGACTGGGACACCGGTGACGCAATCACCGCTTGACGTCTATCCCCAATGTGAGTTTCTAGATCCTGATCTGCTTGGGTTCAAAAGCTTCTATGCATTCAAGAACCGATATGCTCTTGTAGAAAAAGTATACCTCGGCAAAGGACGACCGTCGTTCGACAAGATTGTTGGCTACCACAGGCTTGATGAGCTGAAAGCCAGGCTGAACGTATTCAGCAGCCATTATCTAAAGGTAGACTGCCTTGACCTGCCACCGAAGGTATACGAGACCAGAGACGTTGAGCTGACCAAGGAGCAACGATCGGTCTACGATGAAATGGCTCGGGAAGCCTTTGTCGAGCTTGAGGACGAAGAAACAGTGACAGCGTTTACCGCTCTGACCAAGCTGCAGCGTCTGCACCAGATAGTCTGTGGACATACCAGAGAAGATGATAATGGCCTTGTGAGAGACATTGAGAGCCAGCGTGATCAGGCACTTTTAGACGTGCTTGACGAAACCACAGGTAAGGTGATCATCTGGGCCACGTTCAGGTACAACCTTGACCGGTTACCTCACCTGATTAACAAGCACTTCAAGATCCAAACAACCGAACCGCTGCATGGCGGTATCTCTGAGAAGGATAGGGCTAAGGCTCTTGATGAGTTTACTGAAGGAGATGCTCGGTTCCTTGTAGCCAACCCGCAAGTAGGTGGATACGGATTAACGCTGACCGTAGCCAACACCGTGATATACTACTCAAACGGATATAACCTCGAGCATCGGCTGCAGTCAGAAGACAGGACCCATCGGATAGGACAGGAGGATAAGGTGACGTATGTAGATCTGATTGCGCGTGATACAGTCGATGAACACGTGGTCGATGCCTTGGTGGCTAAGAATAAGATGGCGTTCAAGGTGCTCGGTGATAAATGGCGTGAGTGGTTAGGAGGATGAGATAAGGGACTTCGGCCTAATCGTGGTGTTCTTTGTCACTGCAGTCGTGATAGAATGTGCCGTCGCTGCAATTGCGTGGTACTCCGACTGGTGGTTCGTAACATTTTGATCCATAACTAACTGTTTGGTTTGAAACCAATATGGCTAGAGCAAAGGCAAACGATACCATTTCGCCTCCTGAGGTGAACTTGACTAGTAAGAAGAGACCTTCTAAACGTGGAGGTCCTCGTCCTGGTTCTGGTAAGCCGCCAGGTGTGCCTATTCCAGTGGCTCGTGTAAGGTCAGCCATACAGCTGAAGTTCCTGGCTAAGGCTGACGTGGCCATTCAAACCTTGATAAATCTCATGACAGATAAGAAGTTATCGCCCAGTGAGCGTCAGTCCGCTGCTCGTGACTTCCTTGACCGAGGCCTTGGCAAAGTGCCTGAACAACAGCAGATTACGGGTGCTAACGGTGGTCCTATTCAAACCCAGCAGCAGCACGTGGTTGCAGTTGCTGACCTCTCGGTCCTCGGTCGTGGTGACTTGAAGACGCTTGAGACCTTGCTTGCTCACACTTTGGTGGCGCAGGGAGAGGGTGAAGAGGGTGAGGAACCTGACATGAAGTTGATCAACTGATGGCTGGTCGTGCCGCTAGGTATGCTGTTGAGGAGCTGTATAAGCTCAGCCAACCGACGTTGAAGAGACTATTTAACCGTGGTAAGAGACCAGTGACTCGTGACCCCGACGACCTTGGCAGCCATTATACCGAGGTTGAGGTCGATCCACTCAAGTGGCAAGAGTTGATGGTTGAGCGTAATTATCCCCATTCAATACCATATAACCTTGAGAACATAGCACCGCCTCGTGGTCTGTCATCAGGATCCCCAGCTGATTATTCTCTGCGCAAGCTCAGGAACTTCGGTAAGTGGCTCGGTGATAATCCGAAAGAGGCTGTCAGGACACCGTCCTTGAACATTGATAGCCGTGGTTTCCCTGACCAGCCGGGTGGCAGGCATCGAGCCTTTACCTCAGCCATCATTGAAGAGCCGAGCATGTCGGCCTCAATCCCGATCAATCAGCTGCAGCGGTTCAGGGACTCAGACCTGCTTACGGTTGATGTGCCGTTTAGTCTCAGGTCTGCTCCTGTCCCTAAAGAAGGTTGGTCGGTTGAAGACCTTGAGGACTTAATCCTTCCTCCTAAACCTAGGCGCAGTCCATACAATGATGACCGTGACAAATGGGATTTTGTTAATAAAGTCAGGAACTTTATGGGAACAAGACCTGATAATGAGAACTGGATGTCTGTCTTAGGGCTCGACGATGATGGCTTGATGGCGGGTGGTATGATATATGAAGATACCGGTAAAGATTTATGGGGTGAGTATTTAGGTTCGATGAGACGAGGAGGTGGCACTCAGATCCTAAAGTCGATATTTGATGAACATCCTGGCAAGACTATGGAGTTCGTACCCACACCAAACTACCGCGGGTTTTATAAGTCATTGGGTGCTAAGCCTGTTCCTAAATACAAGCCTGATGAGGTATTCAGTTTAAAGAAACCCTTCTTACGAGGCATGGCCCCACTCGGCGCTTTACCACTGTTGGAGAATGAAGAATGACATCGAATGTAGGTTCAGACACCCTGCAAGTTACCATCAAGGAGAGCGTCAACCTCGGTGGTCAGCAGCAGGGCGGTGAGACTCGGTTCTCGGTTCAATCAATCAATGAGGTCAGCAAGCGTATCGTGACGGTAACGACCACGTCTGCTACGTTCCTGACGCTTGGCAGTGCTGCTGGTGCTAGTGCATTCATTAACACCGACATGCGGTACCTGAGGGTGACGAACCTCGACAAGACCAACTTCATTACCCTCGGCTTCCAAGACACGTCGGGCGATACGGCTTACTTCAAGCTTGAGGCCGGTCAGTCGTTCATCTTGCACAACGATGACATTGAAGCCTTCACCGACGGCTCGGCGTTCAGTGCCTTCAGTCAATGGGACACCATGACCATGGACGCAGACACGGCCAGTTGCGACGCTGAGATCTTTTACGCGAGCGCGTAGTGCCTATCCTTAAACCACCTCCCGGTGTTCTCAACCGCTTGCGGTCGATGTTCCGCATGCGCGAGGCACCGACCGGTAACCAGCTTGTCGTGCCTGAACAACAACGGTTGGTGGCACCTGAGCAGCTGCAAGGTGAGGATGAGCAGCTGTTCCGAGCGTTGACTGAGTCTGGCTACTCGTTGGCTGACGCACTTGAGGCTATCAGGCAGGAGGGGCTGCAGGCCGAGATGAGCCGACGAGATCTATTTAGACTTGGTCGTGACACGGCGATGGCTGGGTCGACACTGTCGAACCTTGGGGCATTGCGTAATTTAGTGCCTGACATTAGGACTGACGCTTATCCTGAGGTTAGTCGTGAGCGTATACTTGGGGCGGTGCGCCCGTTGTTGGAGCAAGCATCCCCAGCAACAGAGTGGGTGTCAGAGTTTGCTGGAGACTTCCTTAAATATAGTGATTATCCATCCTTTGGTGATGACCCATATTATGACCCTGATTTTGAAAATAAGATATCGGCTCACTTGTCAAAGTATCTTAAAACTGCAGATGAGCGGGAGGAGGCTGATTACCTATTATCCAATATCCCAGCTAATGTAGACTCTGTGGATTATTATATTGGTGACGGCCGACCTAAGGAATTGTGGCGGAATGAGATGGAGGAGCACGAGGTAATGCCTAACTGGGGTAAACCCGGTGCGCTTGTGCCACCTGAACCTTTTTCTCGTGTGACTGATGATAATGATTGGGCCGAACTAACAGAGCTCTTTGATCCTGGGTTTCCAGACAAGTTAGAGGCAATGACAGACCTGTCAACCTTGGCTGCTGAGAGGTATTTAGAAGACCCTGTTGAAGCGTCTAGGTTCATGGGGATGCCGGAAAATGAGATCAAAGAATACTTTAAACCAGCTACTGATGTGAACAATTCTCTTGATCTTCTTAATAAAGAATACGGCGTTTCTCAAAGCATAGATGATTTTATGAACATTGAGCCTGACGATGACGCATATGTTGAAAAGCACAAACGGTTAAATGCTATTATGGAAGATCAAATAGGTTTGTTGCTTGACAACCCAAACAACGAAATAAAAACTGCGGCCCAAGATTACTTGGTGGATAGGTCTGGCACAAACCTTGCTAAACTAGCTTACCATCTACATGAAAAAGTTTATTGGAGACCTAGCCAAGGTAAGTATACAGAGTCTTTGTCAGATGAGTTTAAATTGAAAAAGCCTAAATGACCACCTCCTCCCTCCAGTCCATGCTCGACAACTACGCGAGTGCGTAGTGCCTGTCATCAAACCATCGCCCGGTGTTCTTAACCGTCTACGGTCTGTATTCCGTATGCGGGAGGCACCGACTGGTAACTCGCTCGTCGTGCCTGAGCGACAAGGGGTGGTGTCACCTGAGCAGCTAACTGGTGACGATGAGCAGTTGTTCCGTGCTCTGACAGAGAGTGGTTACTCGTTAGCTGACGCACTCGAGGCTATTCGCAAAGAGGGATTACAGGCTGAGATGAGTCGACGAGACTTGTTTCGTCTCGGCCGTGATACAGCGAAGGCAGGCTCGACGCTGTCGAACCTCGGTGCCTTGCGCCACTTTGTACCAGACCTGACGACTAGCTTGTATCCCGAGGTCAGCCGTGAACGGATCATGAGGACTGTGAAGCCGTTGTTGGAGCGAGCATCCCCTCAGCAAGGATGGGTGTCTTCCGATTTTCCTGGACAGACTTGGGAAACCGATTTTAATATCTGGGCATCTGGTGGCCCTTGGGACGGTGATGTTCGGTATATTGACCCTCGCTTTGACGACAAGATGACTGCTTACTTATCCAAGCGCCTTAAATCTCCAGCAGAGCACGAGGAAGCAGGTTATCTGTTACAAGATATTCCTAGTTCAACAGACTTGGGAACTTACTTTATTGAGGATGGACGGCCGAAGGAGATCTGGCGCTCATTATTAGATGAGCGTGAGGTAATGCCTGACTGGAAGTCTCCAGGTGATTTAGGTAAACTTCCACCTGAAGGTGCTGTGACTGATGCTAATGACTACGCGGAGTTAATCAATACGTACGACCCATATTTTGAAAAATACACTGTGCCTCAGTTAGAAGAATTAGGCATCGAGACGGCTGAACAATATATACTGGATCCGATTGACCACCTTAAATTTATTGGCGCCAAGCAAGACGACCCTGATTCCCCGTATTATGACTTATTGATGGAAGAGCTTGGATTACCCCAACAACCTGGAACGAAGCACGAGGAAATAGAGAAATCAATACAGTCTAAGGATTTTAAAACGCTGTGGAATGAGTCACTAAATCATGGTTGGTTGGACCTAGAGTTGGTGGCATATTCAGATATCAATCCAACCGATATCCGTAATTATAATATCGATACCAAAAGTCGACCATTTCAGAAAAACCTTAAATACCATAACGACAGATCTGTTCGTCAGGCTTATGAAGATTATTTAAAGATTTCAGAAGCAGCTGATAAAGCAGGTGCTCTAAATATGCGTGACCGTGCCTATGAAAATAAATTAGCTAAATTGTCACGGCTTAAACTTAAGGAAATAGATTCTGCTTTGAAAGGTAATCATACTCCTATTTCGTTTGAGTCACGTCATCGTGACCCAGATATCGGGAGTATGAAGGCTGAGGAATTAAAATACACTTATGAAAATGTTGTTGGTCCGATTACTTCTAGAGTTAATGAAGCTGATGAGGTGTTAAAGCAGTCTGTCGCTGAAATTGAAGGTGAAGTCGGCAAAGCATCCACAATGCTGAACAAGACTAAGCGTGAGATTGAGGACGAGATCAACGAGTCCAAGACACTGCTCAACCAGACTGCTGCTGAGATTAAGCGTATGCTGGGTGGCAAATGACCCAAGCCGCTCTCCAGTCCATGCTCGACAACACGGACCCCTCAGCCCTGTACCAACAGGTGCAGCGTGAGTTGGCTGAGATGAGCCTCCATGATTATATCCAACAGGCTTGGCCAACCATGGAGCCGGGCAAGGAGTTCGTAGACGGTTGGCACATACAAGCCATCGCCGAGCATCTTGAGGCGGTGTATACTGGCGAAATACGCCGGCTGCTGATCAACATCCCACCCCGTCATATGAAGAGCCTCGGTGTTTCAGTGTCGTTTCCAACGTGGGTGTGGATCCAGAACCCAACCATCCAGTTCCTCGCTGCATCGTATGCCGGACCGCTGGCCGTGAGAGACAACCTCAAGTGTCGCCGCTTGATTCAGTCAAAGTGGTATCAGGAACGATGGGGCCATAAGTTCGAGCTGACAGGCGATCAGAACCAGAAAGGTCGCTATGAAAACGATAAGTCCGGCTATCGGCTGGCTACATCGGTCGGTGGAGCACTGACTGGTGAGGGCGGCGACATCATCATGATCGATGATCCGCACAACGTGGCCGAGACCGAGTCCAGCGTCACTCGAG
>Ga0098033_1000225_pt1 | contig 28489 bp, 36 predicted proteins | sample 1_EtaG_FD_75049 | JGI IMG/M metagenome (GOLD analysis project Ga0098033, IMG submission 75049) | Marine viral communities from the Subarctic Pacific Ocean - 1_ETSP_OMZ_AT15124 metaG | ecosystem: Environmental > Aquatic > Marine > Oceanic | place: Pacific Ocean | collected 2015-01-07
ACTTCTGAATGAGAGGTTCAAGTTTTGAGGACAGATCCCAGATGATATCAAACCAACCATCACGGGGGAATCCCCAGCACATGAGTGTTGATTGCATCGGTGCGTTCCTGTCTCCATAGAGAAGAGGAAATGCTTTAACTAGTTTATTGTCTAGTTCTTCTTTCATCGAAAAGACCTCTTAATCTAAGATTATACTCCACCGTAGTGAATTTTACACGAAAAATAAAAAACCGACCCCATAATTTGAGATCGGTTTAAAGTGGTGGAGGCGGCGGGAGTCGAACCCGCGTCCGAAACGCCGTTGGCTTCAAGTCATCTACAAGTTTGTCTAATCTACTATCACAGATTAGAAAAGATAGTCGGACATCCCTACGCTTACCGACCTGTTGCGTTCCACCCGATACCACCGGGGTAACCATTTTGATTTTTTATTTTCATAGGATCTCTACCTATTATCTTAAGTTGGGTATCAAGGTCTTAAGAAACCCCGCGATTAAGCTGCTAGAGCGTATTCGTAGTGATTATTGTTGTTGGCAATTATCATTTTGAAACCACATTTTAGGTCTGCTATTTCGTGTGACCACTTGCACTATTCACTTCAAGAGCCCCGTCGAAACCAGGGCGCCCCCGAGATTTTCAAAGATCAGTTAGCTTTATCAGCTTCAAGTGAAGACTTTACAAGTTCCGCAGCTCCCTTTTTAAGGAGCCTCAATCCCTTTCTAGCCCTTACACCTGCTGATTTATTTCCATTTATGTTTTTATGTATATCAAGATCAAGGCTCTCAACAAGAACTTTAAACTCTTTCCAATTACTTAGTAAGTCTGACATGTGTTACTTCTCCCCTAATCTGTATATATTAACTTCTTACTCGAAGTTTTATCTTCTGATTCAACAGATGAGATAATGTCTCGCATAAGGTTAGTATCTTCTAGCTCTAAAGCTAATAATTTTATTATCTGTTTTTTCTGATCTTCGTTAACACCGAATACCAGAATCTCCTTTATGATCTCACGACAAGTGAACATTTTTTGAGCATGAAGATCTTCTTCTGATTTTCCATATTTCTTTACTTTACTCATGTCCCAATATCATCCTGTCTCAAATGAGTCTCTATCTTGAATGAATTTCGATTCTTAATTAGAAGCCTCTTTAGCTGTGTTGCACCAGAAACCATCTGCCTAGAAATAACTACAGATTCATTCCAGATATTATTTTCAAAAATATCATCGACTTGCTCCCACGTTGCAACATCGCACTTGTGTGAATCTAAAATTTCACTAATTCTTTCTGGAAGATTTTCTCTGATGTCTTCTGGAGAAACAACTGCTAGATTATCATCTGAGCCGTATGAAATTTCTGACTTGCAAAAGTCAAATACTTTATGTGTAACGCCGCAATTATTACACTTACATAACTTTGGAACAATGTCATCTGACTCATCTGTCTTAGAGAAGACTACAAACTTGTGAAAAACAGGTGTAGATAAATTTCTAAATTGTGGAAGAACACAATGACATTGAATGAGATGCTTTAATCCAGCCACTTTATTTACCCTCTAGCATATCTATTTCCGTCTCTAGAGAAGCTCTACAAGTAACTTTTCAACATCTTCATATCCTATTGTAAAACCTTGTGTAATGGATACATCTATTAGATTCAATACTTGAACTAACGCTTCATCATCAATATGCAAGTTTCCAATTTTTCTTGATTCAACAATATTAGACTTTACCTTATCTCTCATGAAATCAACCATATTCAAAACTCTTCTATTTATTTTAGTTACCTTATGCATCATAGTATTGTTCTCCGTATAAGAAAGTATTTTAAAATGCTGATAAAGTTAACGCTATGGCTCTGAAATAAGAGCTCTCGCTATAGAGAAAAGATCTCTTATAAATGCATTTGCATGCTTTAATGATGAAAAAACTGAAATTGATGAGTACGGGTAGCTTTTACGAAGAGCGCCTGGAGGCAATATTTCAGAAAAATTATTAGAATAAATTACTCCAGATGAGACTAATGATTTTAATTCCCTGAGAAACTTATCAAACTTTTCAACTGTTTGCGGATCCATTCTTAGCAAATCGGTTCCTATTCTTATTTCTATAGTTCCGGCAGATAGAGACTTTATTCTATTATCAAATAGATCCTTAATATCTTTTACTAAGTTCTCTGTTGCATTATCTCTTTTTTTTGTTAAAAAAGCAACTTGAGATTTAATCTTATCAGGATTTACATCATTTACTATAGTGACTTTATTGTGCGTTATTTTAATTTTCTTTACGATATCTAGATCTTTTCGACAAGCAGAAGAAATTAAATCTCCGCTGTGGGAGGAAATAAGATTAGTATCACAGCAAATAGAAATATCATTTAATATATTGAGTGTATTTTCATCAAACCCTACTTCAACTGGAATTAAATTTATCGTTCCTCTTTTTAAGTTGAGTGATATGGTTGACTTAACTTCATCAGACATATGCCGTATAAAAATAACAATAGGATCCTTATTGATTGCTGCCTTTTCTAGTAGGTGATGGATTTCTCCAACAGATTCTATAAATCCATCTACTACTAATACACCAACATTTGAACCCTCCCACACATTAGAGTCTGGTAAAAACAAATTGTCTGTGGAGATATTAAAGTTAAATCCATTAGAGAGTGATAGAATTGTTTCTCTTTTATTTGATCTATTTAATGAGATTGGTGACTTAATATTTGATGATTTAATTAACTCATTGATAATATTTTTTTGAACCTCTAATTCGAACTTTTCCTCTATCAAGTTCTCAACATCATCTTTGTGCAATTTTTTTGAAAATTTATTTATTTCTGATTTTAATTTTAAAATCTTTTCTTTTCTCTTCTCTTCAATTGATTCAAAGCTGTTTCCAAGCTTTATTTCTCTAAATGTTCTATCAACCATATATAAAATGATATTTAAGCAAATCTCGCCTGAGCCCGCTGCCATCATCTCTGATCTAAGAACAGCATCAAGAATCATCGGCCTTATTACTCTTGAATGAACTTCTAAGTCATCATCGCTGAAGTGTATATACTTTTGGATAAAGTCATCGATTAAAATATCATTATTTATCAATATCGGTGAATGTGTAGATAGTGAATCAGATATTATCTTAGAAGCTTTAAAGATCTCTCTTTGAAATTTATCCTGAGAGATAATATTAACATTCATTATGAGTCTCGCCAGAGATTATTGCTGGCAAAGACTAGAATTTCTTCTGCAGAATCTGATGTATATCCATATTCTTCTATTAGTGTTCTAACCATGTCATTGTGCTTCTGTTTTTGGTCGTCATCTCTAGACTTGCTTTTTGTAACAATTCTTGATATGTCTTTTACAGATAGTATCAAATATGACTCTATGGCTTCTTTGAGTGGGCCATAGCTCTTATAGTTTATCTTCTCTCCCCTTCTCATTTTTGCAAACATGTACGCAGTAACATCACTTCTGAATCCATCTGTTGATGATCCAGTAACTCCAATACACTCCTCAACTATCTTCATAAACCTCTCGTCTGGAAGTCTTTCTTCTTTGGTAATCTTATCCTTGAAGGTAGTTCTATTTGTATAAGATTCAGCATTATCCAAGTAGGAATCAAATAATGACTGTGCTTGTTCTTCGTATGCAGTTATGAATGCTTTTGCAATCTCATTCTCTAGTGTTCTTAAATACTCATCTCGAAGTATCTTCTGGAGTATTTCTAGATACCTTTCTTTATCTTCCTCAGAGATAATTTGCTCCTTGACTTGCCTTATCATAGATTCCATCACAGAATTAGGAGTAATCATATTCTTCTCAGAATCTGAAAGTGCATTATCTATTGATTTCATGATGAATCTTGTAGATATTCCGTTCATGCCCTCATTTAGTGCTTCGTCTCTAAGATCTTTTATATCTATCTTTTTAACACGTCCCTTCTCTATGACATCCTCACCATTGTAGATCTTTAGCTTGGTCAATAAATCACACTTCTGTGACTGCTTGAGCCTTGACATAACAGAAAACATTGAAGCAACTTTTAATGTGTGAGGTGCTATATGAGACCTGAAATCTGATCGGGCTAGTTGTTTTTCATATATTTTAACTTCCTCATCTAATTCTAGAACATACGGTACGTTTACTTTAACTATTCTATCTAGAATTGCCTCATTGGTATGTTCTGATCTGAATCTATTCCACTCAGCCTCATTGCAATGAGCAATAATCACTCCGTCAAAGTAGATCATATCATTCTTACCGGGACTTGGAATTCTCTTTTCTTGTGTGGCAGTAATAACTGTGTGAAGAAATTCAATTTCATTTTTGAATATTTCAACCATCTCTACTATTCCACGATTTCCAACATTAAATGCTCCGTTTAAGGACAGCACGCGTGGATCATCTTCAGGATACTGGTCTAGTTTTGATATATCTTCTGACCCAATTAGGACACCTACATCTTGACTATTGGCATCCATTGGAGGGACTGATGCTATTCCTCGTCGTGCCCTTTGTGAAAATGAAGATTCAATTACTTCAAACTTTTCATATTTTCCATCATACTCATCTAACAGCTTGAATCTTGCTACTGGGCTGATATCTCCCTCTATCTTTACCTTTAAGATTTTCTCAAATTTTTCTCTAAGATTTCTAGGCAGAAGGTGAAGAGGTTCTCCTCTTTGGGGATCATCTTTTAGGTGATAGTAAGTCTCTCCTTCAAGAGATGCTTTTATATGCTCTGTGAGCGCAGATTTTCCTGCACCTACTGGTCCCATAAGCAAAAGAACTTGGCGGCTCTCCTCTCCCTTAAGTGATGCAGACCTTAAGAATCTCATTACCTTCTCTATGACTCTTTCATTTCCAAAGAATTCTTTGGAAAAATAATCATAAATTCTGACTGTATTGTTTTCAAATATTTTATTTTTTCTAGGATTGCTATCCTTCATCTTTGAAACGCCGAAGCTAGAAATTGCATCATACAATCTCTTGTGTGCAAGCTTTACTATTCCAGGATTCTGACTAATTAGCTCTAAATAGTCGAGAAATACACCTTCAAATTTTTCTACTTTCTTTGATCTTCGCTGTTTTTCAATAATGTTTAAAAAGTTTTCTTTTGGCATTAAAATTCTCCAGAGTTTTTCATTATATCATATTTCCCAAGAATCTTCTTCAATAATTGTGAAAAATTTAACATCACCAGGCCACAGATTCTTGATATTATTGACAACCTGTTCTGCATATTCTAAATCTAAATCCCTTCCATCGTGCATATGTTCAATAATTAGGTCGCCACAATCTGAAATATCAGAAACAATAACTTGAGGCATAGAATTCATTCCTGTCGCATTAATTAGATCTAGCTTTATTTCTTCCCAGCCCCTGTCATCAGAAATTTCATCTATCGTAACTCCGTCTGATTTTGTTGAATAGCTAAACAAGTTTAATTCCCTGAAGTCATCTAGATCTAAATAGCATCTTATAGCGGCTGCATCATCATGTATCGATCTTATAAGAAAGCATTCATCTATCCCATCTCTTTCCTCTATCTTTTTAAACATATGAAAGCCCAAATGATATGGATTTACCTTGCCGACCATCGGCTTTATAACCTGATTGTGTGACTTTAAGAATGGAAGATGACAATCTTGAGGTAGTTCTAGTTTATGCATCAATTTATAATGCCAAAATGATGCCCATCCTTCATTTAAGATTTTAGTCTTTATCTGCGGTATGAAGTATCTCGATTCATCTCTTACAATGCTTAAAATATCTAGTTGCCAGTCTTCAAAGTGTGTACCATACTCTATAAGAAAAGAGAGTAGGTCATTATCTTTAGATATTAATTTCTTATCTACATCTATGAAATTATAGTCATTTGAAGAGTTTATCACATCTACATATTTTTCTTTTAACTCTCGTCGTGAAAGACGTGTTCGATTATTTCTCTCAGTCTGAAACTTTATTGTGTGCACTGCATCTAAAAAGGCCTCTACTTTTTTAGACCCTATATTTGTATTTTCGGAATAATCATGAATTCTTCTTTTTGCATTTCTAAATCTTGTTGTTATATCTTCCGGGTGAGTCTCTGAAAAGTTTCTATTATTCTTAAAAAAGTCACTGTGTCCAATGCAATGACACATGATTAAGATTTGCAGATACAGTGGGTTTTCTCTCATAAGGTATGCTATAGATGGATTTGAATTTATAATCAGCTCGTATGGCAGTCCCTCCATTCCCAAATTATACATCTGATGTGTTCTTTCAAATGATTTTCCGTATGACCAGTGTCTATAATGTGATGGCATTCCGTGATAGCACATGTGTCCAATCATTTCGTAGTAATCACAAACTTCATAATTTATTGGAAACCAGTCCAGCCCGTGGCCCTTTGCGATATCAATTATTTTATCATCCCAGTATTTAAGATCTTTAAGAGTCCAGTCAGACATTTCCGCCTCCAAAAATTCTTTTAAATTCTGTCCATATATCTTCCACTAGAGATAGTTGAACTATCTTGAATCTACCATCTGCAATACCCTCATACACACTAGCCATTCCTCCCTGTGTCCACAACGTACTCACATCTTCATCTGGAACAATCTGAACATAGCAGTATAGTTGACATAGCTCTTTTAATTTACTTGAAAGTGATACTGCTCTATCATTGTCTTCTGGCCAATTGTCCCCATCTGAACAGTGAAATGTGTAAATATTCCACGAGTCTGGATGAAATCTTTTATTCATTATTTCAACTGCCATTTCTAGCCCTGATGAAATTAAGGTTCCGCCAGCGCTTCCCTTTTTAAAAAAATCATCCTCACCAACTTCTTTTGCATCTATTGAGTGAGATATAAATACAAGTTCAACATTTTCGTATCTGTGCCTTAAAAAGTGATAAAGTAAAAAGAAAAATGATCTTGCTATAAACTTCTTCTTCTTATTCATTGAGCCAGACGTGTCCATGATAAAGAATATTACGGCATCACTATTTTCACGAGGCTTTGTCTTTATGTGTCTATACCTCAGATCAGATTCATGAAATGGAAATCTTTCATCTTCACCTTCAGCATCAGCCTCTCTAGCAAATTGAGTAGCTTTCTTTCTTCTTAGCTTGTTCTTTAATGTTTCTTTTTTAGATAGCCTCGGTCTTATTCCAGAATTTCTGTGCCCGGAGCGCTTTGTCTTCTCACCAAGAATAGTCTTTATCTTTTTCTTTTCTAGGTCTGGCAAATTCAAGCTATCGAAAAGATAGCGTCCAAGTTCTTCAAGTGTTATCTCTACATCATAATATTCTTCACCAGCTTCATTTCCAGCACCCTGAGATCCCTTTCGTGCTCGCCTTCTCTCAGATATCTTTTGGCCCCTTTTTATTGATTTTCCCTTTGCTCCACCCACTTTTCTATTACTTGGATTATCACCATAGACAAACTGGTATTCTTTAATTCCTCTGACAGGGATTCTTATCTTCTTCTTTCCGTCCTGTCCAATAATTGACTCGTCAGAGACTATATGATAAATTCCCTCTCTAAGGGCCCTCTTGATCTTTTCTTTATGCCTGCTTCTATCAGATGCAGATCTATCAGCTGAGGTTTTATGATTTTTGAATATAGACATAAGTGATCTGAAATTCCATATTAGTATCTTATAGTATAACTCAAGAAGAATTAATCTTTATAGATAACTATAATGAAGCTGTCTGAGAACTGAGTTCTTTTAAGAGATACTTCATGTTAATCAAATGTATCAGAAGTTTAACACTAAATTTACATCTGAGATGTACATTTTGATGTCTCTGTCAATCTTCTACCATCATAACAGTCATTATGCATAGTTATTAATAGAATGGAATATTGATGCACTCTAAGTTTAAAAGAAATCTCAGACTCTTCTTTAAACTAAATGTGATAGTTGTCAGTATTCTTTCATGCCTAATAGCAATCAATTCTTCCTTTATACTAGAATTTAAAGATTTACCAGAAGAGAATTTTGTCAACCTGATGATAACATCACATTTACTTGAAAATATAGAAAATTGTGTAAATGACACAGGATCACCCTTTGATCAATGTCAGACTGAGGTCATATTAATGGAAGGACTGGCTTCTGGATTGGCGTTTAAATCAGATGAAGAATTTACTTATATCCTTACAGCGGACCATTTTTGCCGTCCGAATATAGAGCTTTTAGAAAAATTATATCCTGATAATACACTAGCCATAGATCTCTGGGCAACCACAACTTCAGGTGAGTCATGGTCTGCAGAAATAGTTAGTTCAAATCGCATGCTAGATCTTTGTCTACTTAGGTCTGCCTTCCCACTATCATCAGATATATCTGTATCTGATAATATGCCAGAGAAGGGAGAGAAAGTATATGCTATATCAGCACCCCAGGGCATACAAGAGTCTAATGTGGCATTTCACTTTGAGGGATCCTTTTCAGGATGTCAATCTATAAATAACTGTTTCTTTACACTTCCATCAGCATCTGGAAGTTCGGGCGGCGTAATATTAGATAAGCGTGGAAGAATAGTTGGAATGATTCAGAAAACACTTATAGGCTTTGAGCACATATCAATAGGCACTGGCGCGATGGGAATACAGCTATTCCTATCTGAGACTAGTGAGCAAACAGGAATAGAGTTTTAAATCAAACTTCTTTCATGATCGATGATATAACCATACACGTTCTGTTTCTAAGGTGAGACTTGGTGGGATTTCCGCCATCAGGAACAATTCTTTCCATTTCATTTTCATGAAGATTGTTTTTCAGCTTTCTCCACACTTTTCTAAATTTTCTTTTTGCTATTCTCTTTTCCTCTTGCGAGAGGGTATTCATCATCCTTGTTAATTCATGACCTGTAAATGCAGGAATTATTCCCATCTCGATCATCTTAACTTTGGCTTTAATTTTTCTAGAAATTACTGACATCTCTTCCCCTTTATGAGTATTGGTTACTAAGCTGTGGCATTTCACCTCATTTTACTAAACTTATATTTTAAATAATTAACTCAATATGAAATCACATTACTACCTCGATAATAATTATTATCAGAAAAAGCTCTGTTTTACAAGAAAATAAAAAAAATGAGAAAACTGTACATAGAAAAAGATATCAATATTTCACCTGAGAAAGCATTTCTGGCAGGAGATTTTATAAATTTCTGTGCTGATAATCTGCCAATCAAGGGATCTTTTGATGTATATGTCGTTAGTGATAGAGATGCGCATGAAATATCTACAACAGCTTCTTACAACCGTGGAAATGGTGTAATAAAAGTTTTTGGAAGAAATAGAGCACTTGTAGATGTACTTCGATCAATTGCCCATGAATTAACTCATCTTAAGCAAGATGAAAATAATGAATTACAGGGAGTTATTCAAGATGCAGGCGGCCACATCGAAGATGAAGCAAATGCTCGCGCTGGAGAGCTTATTAAGTTGTATGCAAAAAGTAATCCATCTAGAAGAAGAATATATGAGAAGCTAACAAGAAATATTTCTGCTAGCTCAAAAGTTCTCTAAGGGATGATAATAATATTACTTCATGGCTTTGTCCTGACTTAAGGCCGGAATCCTTTTGTCCCATGGCTGTTGCTAGTGGAATCTGCTGCTGTCCAAGATGAGCATATTTTCCAGTCCAGTTCTCCGGATTGTAGTATATTTTAGCATTTCCATGCTTAGTTCCAGTCAAATATCCTGGAGATGGATCTGCATATATAACCTTTGAAAATCCTCCCGACTTCATAGCATCTGCCAGTCCCTGGGCACCTCTTGACCACCCACCCAGCATACTTTCACTAACACTAATATTTTTATCTTTAATAAAATCTTCAAGCTTTGATTTCATGCTTGAAAAAGATTCAGTAAAGTTTCCAATAACAGCAATAATTGGAGTTCTTGATCCAATTCCTTGAATCTTTCCTGCGACAAAATCTCTTCCCTTTGTACCAGCCGGAACACCGCCGTAATAATATAAAACCTTAGCAGGTTCACCCTCTTTTATATTCATTCCTATAATTTTAACATTTCCAGAATCTACCATCTCGCCCGATGAAGTGGCACCAGCCCCGCCCGCGTCATCAACAGAGCCCGATTCATCAGAGCTTGAGCTGCCTCCAGATGATGCACCCGCACCAGCACCAGTTGAGAGCGTCTCTGCTAGACGCTTTATTACCATCGATGTGATATCCTTATTATAGGCTCTCTCTTCCGCCGTGTCATTAAGGTTGCCCCCAGCTACACGATCACCTCCAAGATAAATGTCACAGTGATTCTTCCTGCCGATTTTATCCCATCCATTACCGCTTCCCTCTCTGGGCCTGCAAACTATATCCCCTCTTTCTGGAGTTACTTCATCAGGCTGAAATGCAACAAATCCTGATGTCTTTCCTGCATCTCTTGCAGCCTTCGCCGCCCCCATATATCTCATGTGCCCAGCAGCTTTTGGAAATGATGAATCATTTCTCATCGCGTACGATACAAATCCCCCGCTCCATGGTGCTCCAGGAAAATATTCACTATCAAGCCCTAGCCACTCTGCATAGCTTGCCAAAGTCGAAGCCATATTAGAATCTTTTTCATTTTTTCCTTGCCATTTTGCAACTTCAATCTCAGCATTCTCCGCAGCATCTCCACTAAGTGATACAACTTCTTCTTCTTCAAAGCTATCTTCTACCCTGCTAGAAATAGATCCCGATCCCCTGCCGCTGCCAGCACTTGTAGTTAAGAGCTCTGTAATTCTTTTATCATTTTTAACAAGCAGGAGAATATCCTTTAATTCACTCTCTGTAACCCTGAGAATATTTCTTATTTCTGGATCATTTTCCAGAGACTTCATTCTTGCTGAGCCCCAGCTAGAACGAGATGATGTTCCAAGCTTACTCGTGTAAAAGCTATCACACTTATCCTTGATACTTGAAGAAACATTTCTCAGATAAAAATGAACCGGATCTCGCATCCCAAGCCACTGAAGGCCAGCCTGCTTTGACAATTCAACAACAGGGCGCCAAGATGCTTCAGAGCTTTTCATATGCGCCCTAACCTTCCTACCATTACTATCTGTATACGTTGCATTAATATCTGCAGCGTAACCATACTGATGATCAGATCTACAAGGTTGAGCGACAGGATTTCCTGTTACCCTATTTGGCCCATGCTTTAAATTCCATTGATGACTTGGAAACCTATGTGTGCTTACAAATCTTAAAGTTATACCAGCTGCATTTGCTAATTCTGCAAATTTTCTAAACTTTGGCTGAGCTTCACTGCTCATAGATTCAATTTTATTTGATCCCTGGGTTCTTCCAGCCCTTGATGAATCGACCCCTGAAACTGATTCTCCAGTCTCTGAATCAGATCCAGAAGCAGATCTTCTACTACTTCCCCTGCCACCGGGTCCCTCTCCTCGCCTTCTTCCAACCTTGGTTGACAAAAGCTCAAAGATTATATCATCATCTAATATATTTCTAATTACATCGTCAAGTTCAATATTCTCAACTATAACATCTTCGAGTAGAGCTTCACGAACCCATTTTCTAATTGTTGACTCTGATAATTTCATAATCAACCCTCCGATTCATGAATTTCTCCTAAGCTGATGGTGCTTTGAGGAGTCCAGGTATGCCTGTTAATACACTCCAAATCTTCCTCTTTGTAGTATCATCAGCTAGGACCTTGCCAGCACCTAATTCCAGTCCCGTGTGTCCTGTAACCTTTGCATTCATCCACTCCTGAGCATTAAGACCCTTATCACGAATAGCATCGCGTGGAAGATCGTGAACAATAAATCTTCCAAAGGGATCTAATGCCTTGGCCTTAAGTGCAGCTTTAAGTGCCTTTTGAACTGATCCGCCAGCTCTTGGATTAATAATAAGCTTAACTCCATCAACATCACCCTCTTCTGTTCTAATGACGTATCTATTTCCAAGTGTTCCCTGGACCTCTCTGGTGTCTGTCTCAGGATCATCTGCTGCCGCCTCTCCTTGAGAAACTGCTACAGTTTCTTCACCTGATGTTCTTGCAGAAGACGGGCCCTGTAACCACTCCACAAACTTTAGTGCTCCCTGAGGATTCGGCGTGAATTCTACTTCCTCACCCTTTTCTTTAACAACTTTAGTTGCCGCAGCAGCACCCGCAGTCAATCCTCGTCTCCGAGGAGAATCTGGTCTCCACTTTGTTAAAATATCCGCCCTACCTTCACTCCACTCGTCACCCTTGATCTTTTCTCCAACCCAGGCCTCCCAAGCTGCTTGTGTCTTAGGCCCCCACTTTCCATCACCCTTGTCTCCGCCTTTCGCGGATGGTGCTCCTATGATTCCTTGAAGCTCTTTAACCTCTTCATAAACCGTATATCTATGTGGTCGAGCTGTAGATGAGCTGCGTGAACTTCGTGATCGTGTTGCTGCAGGCGCTGTTGTTCCTGTGCCTGCTTTGCCTGCTTTGCCACCACCAGCCGCAGGTGCTGTCTTTGCTCCGGAACCTCCGTATGCGGGAAGATCTAGGTTTTGCTCCATTAAAATTCTCTTTAGGAGTAGCCTAACCTGTCTAGATTCAGTGAGCTCCGACGGTGTTCCTCCCTCCTCACTTTCTTCTGCTTCGGCAGCAGCATCAGCATATTTGGCCGCTACAGAAGAGTTATAATTAAGAAGACCCTCGTCATCTTCCCAGTCAAATCCTACAGCTAGGTCTGAAGCTGTTCTTTCAAGAATTTCCACAACTTTACTCTTAATATCAGGATATCCTCCTCCAGCTGTTGGAGTCACCTTTGCAATTCCCTGAATTCTCTTTCCAAGATCATCTATCGCAGATCCGTAACCGTTGCCTTCTCTACCCTTTAGTGCTCTGAGGTCGTCTCCCAATTTTTTCAAGACAGCGGGATCTGCCAATATCCTAATAGCCTTGGCAGCGTCTTCATTTATCGTATCAAGCTTTCCAAGTGCCCATTTGAGAGCGTATTCTCCCGCCACAAACACACCAACAGCAGCGCCAGTAGCAACCAGGGCCGGAATTCCAGCCGTAGCCACCAGACCGCTTGCAACAACTCCACCCAGCTTCGCACCCGCAGCCCAGATGCCAGTGGCTGCAGCCGCTCCGAGAGTGAACTTCCCAGCCAGCGCCGCACCAGCACCGATGCCCATCGCCACCAAAGACAATCGGGTAGCATCATCAGACGGCTGTAAGCCCTCATCCATGGCATACGATGCCATAAGAACCCGCGTACTGAATAGATCTGGAGTATCGCTCTTTACGAGAGTGTAAAAGTTCGTGTAGATATTTCTAACATCATCCTCAGTAAATACATTTCCCCTAATATCTTCTTCAATGGAGGAAAGCATCGCGTTATTTCTTCTCATGGCACTAAGAACTTCTTCATTAAATGATTCAGCTGTTTCAGAGAAAAATTCATTATATGCCCCTACAATTCCATCTCCAGCCGGGGAACCCGGTTTCGGGTAGCCTTTTCGCTCGATAAATTCTAATCTTCCCGCAAGATCACCAGAAAGTCCAAGAGCTCCAGCAACCGAGTCAAAGTCGTTATATACAGCTGATGGCTGAGGAGCTCCTGCAACGACGCCACTGCCTTCCGGATCACTAACAGCAGGTTCATATCCATTCTGAATCAGGGCCATCCATGATTGGTGAAGCTCAGCATCTTCTACCCCTTCTGTATTTGATATATCTATTCCTTCAATTCCTGGCATCGTCCCGCTACCGCCATCAAGAGGCCCAGAGTCACGGGAGGCCTCTCTAAGGGCCTCCTTTATCTTCTGCAATTCGTCTGGTGTGAATTGACTTGTAGGCTCTTCTTCAACAACCTCTTCTTCTACCTCTTCTACTTCTACAATTAAATGAGAAAAGTGCTTTCTAAGAATCTCTTCTTTGACTATTCGCCTAATGTTTTTTTCTGCAATCTTCACTGGATGTCTCCCAAGAGTTTTTAAAGTTAATAATCTTCAGTTATAAATATCGTTTATTTTTGAAATGATACCTTGTAAACGATAAATTAGTGGCTGTAGAATTTTATTATGATAGATTTTATAAATAAACTGCTCACCGTAGCCCTCTTTTTATGCTGTCTATCTACTCCTGCATATGCATTAAATATAGCCTATGTAGCCCTACTGGATAAAATTTCTCCAACCTATGAGAAATCTATTGATTCAGGCGGATTCAGCATAACGTATCATGGAATATCATCTGAAGATGGTGAAAGAGTTCTTCGAGTTGTAAGAAAAAGTATAAGACTTCTTCCTCAATTTTATAAAGAATCTAATGTGTGCAGAGATATAAACTTACACATTTATCAAATTGACTATAATATTCTTAATGATAGAAGAAGCATGTCCTTTTTGGACTGGTCATCTTGGGGAGATAAGAATATAGATGCAGCATATGACGGAAGAGCCTCACCAGCAGGAACATCAACAATATTCATTACATCAGAAATTAGTGGATATCAAGTAGATAATATTATTTCTCATGAAATAACTCACTTTTGGCAACATGCAAATTGCTTAAGTCAGAATGAAATAGAAGCTAGACAATTTGAAATATTTCACAAGAGAAATTAAGACGTAGCTGGTTCATCAAGAGCCTGTGATCGTAAAAAGGCTTTGCTAACTTTTACTGGTGTCTGATCAATATCACTGCCTTCATCTTCCTGTGATATATCTCCAAGACTTTGTTTTGTTGTCTTGACAGCTATTGGGTTGGTTGTACCCCAGCCCTTTGAACCTGTCCTGGCTAGGTGACCAAGGTCCTCGAGAATTATACGTATTACTCTTCTAAGCTGATCATTATTCACTTTACACCGCAGGAGCGGGAGCCGCATCTCCGCCAAACATTCCAGTGACTTTACCGAAACCGCTCTTAAATACATCAACTATGCTCGATACATCGAAAGAGCAAATCCACTCTGAGATGCCATCTTCTAAATACTCTGCGATATCACCATCTAATATGCTCTTTGATAGTGCTTCTCGCATAGTGGCATAAAGGCGTCCCTCTGTTGGAATACCAAGGCCTTTCATGAATCCGTCTACAAGAGGCTCAACGCCCGTCTCAACTAGGGAGTCCATAATGAGGTCAACTAGCTCTGGACATCCCCCTGGAGAGAAATATTTCTTAAATTCCATGATATCTGCATTTTCAACAACGTTTGCTATCGCCCTGGCTAAAAATCCCTCTGCGGGAAGTCCCATTTTCGATAGAAGTGCCAGGACTATATCATACTTAAATGTTTCTATGAATCCGCCGCCAAGACTCTTAATAATATCCATTAAGCCCTCATCAATTTGTTGAGGAGAGAGACCAGCCTTGCTCATTCTAACACCCTCTGAAATTATCATCTGCTTATATCTTTGGTGCTCTTTGAGAATTTGCTTCTCTTCAGAAATAATCTGCTTAATGTAATTGGGCGAAACTTTAACTATTTTACTCATGATATTGAATCTCCTAGACTCTATACAATTAATTATTATCCAAGAACCTTAAGTGCCCAAGCAAATGCAGCCATTCCAAATTGAACAACAGCAAAGATTGTAACTGCTTTTGTTTTAAAGAGCTTTAAGCTCTCAATTTCCTTGACTAGAGAAGCTAATTGAGAAGGAGAGGCCACTTCATCAATTTTTTCTTTCCACATCTTAAGCTCATCAACCCTATCTTCCCTAGCACGCATTTGAGCTATTTCTTGCTTAAGCTCCTGAATCTCTGAATTTAAAGCTTGAATACTTGCTGCTAGGGTTTCTAGCTCTTTGAGAACTAATTTAGAATATTCGCTCCAGCCATTATCTTGGTCTGACATCTTATTAGCTCTCCTTGATTTTTAAATTATCTGAAAAGTAATTCAGTATTTCTTGGGACTTTTCTAAACACATTTCTTTAGAAATATCTTCACTCTCTAGCATTGAGTTGAGGCATCTTAATTCTTGGACAACAAAATCCTTTACATCAAAAGCATTTTTCCACTCGACTTGATTATCGCACAGTTGCTCACGTAATTTACGCAGCTTGCTAAATTTAGGTACGATTTTATCACAGTCAGAGTTAGAGCTCATCACGGAGTACCAAGACTAGCTATTGCCCTCTCAATCGCAGCAAGTCGAGCATCAAGATCTGAAAGCTTCTCTTCTGTTTCATCAGAAAACTCTTCTAGCTCATCAAAACCCCTTGCTTGTGAATAATCTGAAACAAATCGTCCACCAGGAATAAATTTTGTAGCTAGTGCCTTTGCTAAGGCCCCAAGCCTGCCTTCATCAAGATCTTTTTGTTCCAAAAGAATTGAGTCTACATCGATTTCAAGTACAGGATTTTTAGAAACCTTATTCTTTCTTTTTGCCTGATGTTTGATCTCACTGAGAACTATCTTCTGGAGTTGTGTCTTTGTAACTTTCATCTTCATTTTCTCCTTCTATTTCCCCTGCTTCGGGTAAGTCATCAAGATCCTCATCATCCTCTGGGAAATCGAGAATTGGACGAGAATACATATTCTGCTCCAGGTCTTTTTTAACTGGACATGCTATCAATAGCGCTGATGTTATCAATATAAATCTCATGATTTAAAAATCTACCCCGTCATCTGATTGAGAAAGGGCAGCCTGGTCCCCTCTAACAGCTTGTCTTTGAAGTGCAGAAGACCCAGCCTTGTTAGCATCAGCTGTGTCATTTCTAAGCTTGAGCTGGAGGTCTAAAGTTCTATTTCTATCATCATCGGCGCTATCTTCATCTAAATCTTCATCTTCATCTATCTCATCGCCGTATGGTACTTGAAGCCCTGTGGGGTCACCATACATTCCTGTGGAACTCTTTTCTTCACGCATGGGTTCATCATCCTGAAACATGTCGACGACCTTTCCAGATGCAACACCCCGAAGATATTCCTCAAATGTCTCATCTTCTGTCGCCTCGCGCCCAGGATCCTCAGCTGTTTGCTGACGCAGTCTCCCACGCGTCCTATATTTTTGAAGCTCATCTTCATCAAAAAGGTCAAACCACTCCTGTTCAGTGTCATCTTGCTGCTGTCTATACTTGCTTAAGTCGATAACTTCGCCTTCATTGATCAGGTCCATTATTATCTCTCTCAGGTCTATTCTATTAATCTTCATTGATTCTCCTAAGGGTAGCTCTAAATTGGGATTTGCATGTATATTAAATATGACGATTCTCTTAAATCATCTAAAGAGATATAAGTATTAATAGGATGATGGAGAAAAGACTTTTACCCGGAACGTTGTGCAAAGCTGTCTTTGAAGGGTTAACGTATTCAGAAGATGGATTTGCAACAGTTGGTAGCAATGATAATAAGATAGGAGTGAGGCTATTTAGTCAAATTGATGTGAATTCATATCCCTCATGTAATGACTTCAAGGGAGGCACAACAGTGGCTCACGACAATGATGTGGTTGTTATAGTATCATATGCAGGAAGACCATTCAATGTCAAGAGAGATCCAGCATGGTTCAAGTATGATATATACGAAGTACTGATCAGAGGAGCTAGACGCCAAATGTTTCGTCAGAATCTATCTGTGATTCTGTGCCCTCTAGCCCGACACTAACATCGAGAATTACGAACTCTTTATTTCCATTTCTTATTACATATCCCACATTATCATGTCTCATTTCGTGAGGCGCTATTCCTATATTAGACATAGCCTTTGAAACAGTTCTAAATGTCGGATTTTCCCACAATTCTAAAAATCTATTTGCAACCTTTGCACCAATTGGATTACTACCCAGTTGTTCGATTTGCTTCTTGAATCTAACTGGCTCAGAGCTCCAGTCACCGCTATTGTGAATTTCTTCTATCTCCTTTGAATATTTAGATCCCATATCTAAAAGAAGTATCCACATCATTTGTTCATTTGGAAATTTCATCTCAGGAAAAAACTCTGACATCTCTTGCGGGCTACTGAGTATATTAACTTTTTCTGAGAGTATCCAGTTGCCAGCCGGATCTCCGGGGTACACTTTTGGAAATATATCAAAAATATTTCCTCGTCCGCTTTGTGCCTCTGCTATATTTGTCCTTCTAGCAAGGGAGATATCACCGTCGACATCAGCATCCCCTTTCCAGGTTTCGCTATTTCTCCACCTATTTCCCATACCATGAGCAATTTTTAGAACAAACTCCTTGGCTGTCGGATGTTCATACACAAATCTACTATATCCTCCCTGAACTCTCTTGAACCCAGCTTTCTCTGCTGCCTCAATAGCATTCATTCCTGAATCAACAAATTGCTTGAAGTTAGAAAAACCCCCGCCAAAATATGATGGAGTTTCAGAAATCATGCTCATTCCCTTAAGCCAGTCAGATATTTGCTTATTTACAGGCTTGTCACTCATAAAGCTCTTGCTTGGTCCTTCTGGCCATCCACCATGAGATGTGGTCTTGTTTAGATCTAGAGACTTTTTTGTTCCAAGTTTATATGTTTTTTCAACATGCTTTTTTGACTTCTTCTTCTTTTTCTTTTTAGCTTCATTTACTTGAATTAATTCTTGAAGCCTGGCATCCCACCTTTTCCAAATCTCTTGAGCAATCGGTATCATTTCTTCTTGCTCGAATCCTCTACGCCAGCCATCTTCTACAATAGAATTGACATATTCATCCAGGATATCACCAGTGTCTTCACCTGATATTCTTGCACGCCCGACTATTTCTGCAACATTACCCCTGGTCTCAGCTTGGGATCCAAAATGCTTAAGAATGTTTTCTGGACTCTCCCACTTAGCTTCTCCCTCCGGAATATCAGCGGCAAGCATCTCTGTGGGGTCACAGCTGTGTTGTAATTCATGAGATAGCACACCCTCTAGTTCAATAGACAGCCACCTTTTAAATCCATCAACTTTTTCATAATTTCTTGGAATATCTAAAACTATTATTAAATTAGATTTAGACCTGTCATCAACAACACAGTTATAATAAGCTGATATCTTTCCAGTACCCTCATCATTAATAATAATTCCAAGGTGAACTTCATCAACTGTATCATAATTTTGAAAAAGTTCACCAGTATCCAATACTGTATTAATTTCCATGTCTGCTTGACTATTATTTAAGTGATCTATTAGATCCTGCCTGAATATCATTGATGATATCATGCTATTAAGTGATTCACTAAAGTGAAGCAGGTCTGGTTCTTCAGGATGGCTATCATCTACTTCCACCAGAATCCCTGATTGTATTGAGTCGATTAATATTTCTTTAATCATCTTCTCTAGCACTTTATGATCATCTTCTGATGAATTCCAAAAATCACCAGAATAATTTTCTCTGACACTATTTAATGCATCGATATACTGTGATCTATTAGATATCATTTTATTCACGGTGCCCAGGTCAAATCCCATATCAGCTGCAAGAAGAATTCTTCCACTTCTTCCATTGCCATCTGCAAACGGATGTATTAGTTCATACATAGCGTGACGAACGAATGGAGATGAAAATTCTTGATCTTCCCACCACTTCATGGCCGTCGGAATATCAGCTGATGATGCGTAGTGAATTCCGCCCCCAGACCTAGCCTCTATGCCGCTTCTAATGATTCCTGGTACACCAGATTCTAATACTTGTGGGCCCATAGCTGCATGTACAGCAATTGCAGCTTCCAATGTTCGAGGATTCTTTTCATTTACAGCACCGAGACCAGCAAGATGACCAGTTATGTGAGGATTTGTGGAGACATATGATATGGGATATCCCGCATCAATTCCCTCTAGTGCGTCAATAACATCTAATCTATTGACATGATATCCCTCTATTTCATTTGATTTAATTATAAATTGAACAAGATCATCAGAAACATTTTCAGTCAATAAAATTCTTTTAATATTCTCTCTGAGAGAATCTATAATTTGAGAATATGAATCTTTTTCCGCTTGATTCATTGCCAGCCCTATTTCTGGACCCTTTAATCCTTGTGACATTAAATCTCTAGGGTTGACAGTTGGCTCGGAGGCCACAAAACTTAAGAATCCTTCAACCACCCTTTCATTAGGACCCTTTGCATGAGACATGAATTCTCTAAGAGAATCGGGATCTATTTTTCTTCGCTTAAACTCCTTTTTAATTTGCGGAGCAGAATCTCTGTCCATGTTTAAAAAATTTAAAAGAAAGCTTGTCCTAGCAGTAGTTTCACTAGAATGACGAATACGATTCAGTATATCTCTAACACTATCGGGATCATTCCCCTTAAGTATCAGAGCCAGTTGAATATCAACATCCCTAGAGCTTGACGGAGAGTCATCTGTTATCATTCCGGGAAATATCTCGTCCAGCAGTCCCAGGTCATTCAACATCCTGACATATACAGACGGATCTTGAGATGTAGCTATTCCCTTTTTAAACTCTTCAGTTATTCTCTCTTCAGCCCTGATAGCACCGATGTCACCCTCCCGAAGCCCAGCATCATTAATGATAGCCTCTGCGGTTTCATTGTCTATTTCTGATCCCAGCCGAGCAGCAAATCTAACTGCTCTCAGAATCCTGCTTTTATCTTCATAAAATCTATGCGCGGGATTTCCAACAGATCTTACTATGCCATTTTGTACGTCATCTATCCCGCCAACATAGTCAACTATCTCTTTTGTATCGATATCATAAAATAGTGCATTAATAGTCAAATCTCTTCTTAAGACATCTTGATCAACTGTAACATTTTTAATAACCACCTTTTTATCATCAGAATCCTTGTGAACCCTTTCATCTTTTCTAAACGTAGCAATCTCATAATCATTACCATCATGAGTTCTCACCATCACTACTGGAAACTGATCACCGATTTTATTAACTTGCTTGACATAAAATTCCAGAATGTTTATCACCTCATCTGGCGTCGCATTTGTTGAAAGATCATAATCCTTAGGGACTTCCCCCATTAATTCATCACGAATAGCACCACCGACAACATAGAGTTGCTTCTTCCGCTTCTTCATGTGCTTGTGAATATCTTCTATATCACTTGGCAAATCAATATTCATTTTTTGACGAACTGGCATGAGAAATTATACCTCAGAAGTGAGATCTATACACGATCTAGTTGTGTTATCAGTTGCAAGACTCACTCACTTTCCCTTTTTAAAATAACTTATCTGCCTTTCTCTATTTTCTGCACCAGATATGTCGTCATAGCATCCCATATTTCTTTTGCTTTTCCTAGAGAGGAGACACCACTTACCATCAATTTTTTTAATTGTTTCTCTAAGTCCCTCATCTTCATCTTCATCAATTAACTTATCACTAATTTTTCCAGCTGCATATGCACCCGCAGCTCTCGCAACTGTTGGCCAGAATTCATCTAGCTCTTTTTCAGACTCTGACATTTTATTAGCATCGTCTTGTGCTTTTTTTGCTCGATCACTTAGCTCCAGAGCTTCTTGATCATCAGCTGCAGCCTGTTTAGATGCCGCGTCAGAAGCAGCTTTAAGATGCTCTGCTTTTTCAATAGCTGCTTTTTTCTCATCTGAAGCCTGCTCAATTAGGCATCTAGAGATCTCTTCTTTAATAATTCTTCTAAGTGCTGATACTTTAATCTTCATAGTGTTACCCCGTCTTCATAATAATTATTCACGTAGGATGTAGAAATTAAAATGAAGTTTAAACCTGGAGATCTGGTAACAATTGTTAGCACCGTTGGTGATAAATTAATTGATATACCTCCGGCACTCATTTTAAGCGGAGGGATAGGATATCCAGTCACACCAGGCATCCCTAGCGGCTCATATACAACAGAGCCCGAAGAAATTTATACAATATTATTCAGCGGAGATTTAGAAAGAAAAATATCTGCTGACTGGCTTGATCTTATTGAGAGAGCTAACTAGCTCTATTACTCGCCTCATCCGCCCTCAAGACGATCGTCTGGCTCATCAAAATCTCCAGACTGTCCCATTGAATATCCCACACCAAATGCATCGTCTTTTGATTCTAGGCCTTCAATGTCACCCTTAAAATGTCCATATTGAGGGTTGCTCCAATCCACATCGACCTCTTCTTCATCATCCAGGACCCATTCCTCACCACCGCCACTGCCAAGGTCATCAATAACTCCCATCAGTGCATTTCTAGTAACTGGACAAGATGTATTCTGCGCAATTGCTGCAACCACCCTTAGTGCTTCATCTTTACTAAAAAGTCTTTCATCGGGTCCGAATCCGTCGTGATCAAAGTCCGGCTCGCCGCCCTCAACACCAGTTATGGTTCCATGAGCAATTACATCATGATCATGGCTGTCATGATCATCGCCGCACACAGAACATCCGGATGTGAATGCCTCATCTGGGGATATATTAGTTTGATTTAGATTTCTAAAATCTCCTAAATCATCTTCATCATCACAAGGACATTCATGACCAGTTTCAGCTTCAGCACCGCAATCCTCATAAATCAGAGACATTTCTTCTCTAATCATTTCTTTTAAAAACTTAGAACTAACTTTCATGTGTAAATCTCCCATCCGTCTATAACTATTTAGAATAATTGATAACTAAAGTAAACCTATTAAAATACCCTGCTGTGATTCATATTTGACCCTGGTGTGTCCCTATGGGCATAAACATAAATCTATGTTTGCAGCCAGCTAGAATGTCACCAGGACCGTTCTAGATACCCCTATGATTATTCTGCAGGGCCTTTTGGGGTTGCTACTTTCCAAAACAACGTTTTTCATCTGCCTCCATCAAAAGTGCGTGATTTGAGTCACCAGATGCGTAAATTTTATCTATTCTCGAAAGCAATCTCTCACATGCATGAGGGCCTGGACTGCACTGAAGTAGAAGTGTTAGAAAGAGCATCGATATTTTGAATTGCATCGCCGCCCAGGAAGATTAGCGATCCTCGTCGGATCTCTGCCTGGGCGGCGATGCCGCAGCCCACTCCTCTTCGCCTCTATCGCGCCAAGCATCAGCCACCTCTGTTGTAACAATCCACCTCGTAGGATGCTGGGGATGAGGTTCAAATCTCTTTCCAGATGAATTATGCTTCGTGCTGTTTAGGATTGTTATCCAGTGCTTCATTCCCTGCTGATCATTGGAAAAGTCCTCCATTCGATTTCCACCCCACGTCTTTGGACCCTTACCAATGAATGTTGTTCCGGTATGGCCCATCACAGAAAGTTCTCCCTCAGATCCAATTTTTGTCAAAATATCATTAATTATTTTTTCAATATCTTGAAGCGTTCCTCTCTTCTCCCTGGGGAGAATGCCTAGCTTAGCCATCCTTGCTTCATCCTCTTTCTGCCTTCTCGCTTCATCTTCCCAAAAGTTCTCACGTATGCTTTTGCTGATCTCTTCTTTTATTAATCTTCTTAGCTGGACTGCATTGATTTTCATCATGATCCTCCGTAGTCATAGTTCCAAAGCTCTATCACATGTTCAAATTCCCACATGTCAAACCCTGGAGATGCCATGGCTTCATCAAGCGTTACTTTGGAGCTGGAACTATAGCTCTTATCTCGGGAGGCGCATCCAGAAGCGGTTGTATGTGCCAGCCTATTACAGCTCCTACACTTAAAACAAGTAATCCTATCACCCACCAGGACAATCGGTGTCTCCCCTCCAAGATTTCCGACACCAAGTGGTGCAATGCTGTTGCAAGCTTCTTCATTATCTAATATCTCCCAGTTAATAATATGTTTCATTTAAATGTCACCCGATCGCTGGGCATGTAGTGCTCGAATAAGCATTGAAAGGTCATCTTCTGCCTCCTCTGCTGATTTCTGCCCAGTTTGATTAGTAGTCAAAGCTGATGGGATGTGTCTACTCTGTCCAGCCATCTCGTTATTATCATTATACCATACGACTGATATGATGTGTCCCATGCGTGGATCCTTATGCTTTGCAGATACTCTTCCCTTGAGAGGGTGGCTTCCATCTCTCATCCATACAGTATCGCCTATTCGAACCCCACCGGTGGGCTGAGATGCTTCACGAACCAGCTCCTCTTTAATAAGCCTTCTTAGCTGTCTTTTAGTGATCTTCATAATCTTCATCATCAGACCGGATAAAGTCTGTCTTGGGCCTCTTCCTCTCTGGCACTAACATAGTCTGCATACATATCTAGGGCGACTTTTTCGGGATCAGCGCCCGTATTGAATAGATGCTCATATTCATAATCAGGAGTATCTGGGAGATCTTCTGGATATTCGATGTCTAACTCATCCCGTATTCCGCGTCCCGCGAGCGCATCCACGAGTTTCAACTTCCAGTCTTCAAGTGACACTGCAGTCGTTTCAGGGCCGTATTTATCCTCAAGCTTATCATCAATTGCTGCTGCTAGGGTCTCATCAGCGGTGATCCCGCTCGACTCATCACCCAGTGTGTATGGATTATCATCTCCCCTTAGACGCTTGCTTAGTGCCTCACCGCCGCCGTCGCCGCGCACCACCCAACCGGCTTCGTTTACCATCTCATTTATAAATCTTCTTAATTGTCGTCTTGTTATTTTCATTAGTAAACCTGCCCCAACACTTGTTGATAAACCCAATTGGACTCTTTGCTGTTTAAATAATCTAGCTCACTCTGTGTAAGTTTGCGAAACTTACCAGGAGAGTGTTCATACTCTGCTGATTCGATGTATGCATTAGCAAAATCAGGCCTGTCATCCATATCAATTCCACCTACTACAGCATCAAAGACCTTGCGAAGATCTATCTCTGTTTCTCTCTTAGCGTAGGCTCGCTCCATGGGATTGCGCGGGCGTTCATTAGTCTCGCTTAAAACCGCATCTAATTCCTCTTTAATAATCTGTTTGAGTTGTACTTTTGTGATTTTCATTATTGTTCTAGCCTCTTTATATCTTTTTGAAGTTGCTTTAATTCCTGAATTGTTGGAAGAGTATCAGCAACTCCAACCCCCTCCTCGAGTGAATTTAGTCCAGAAAGAGATTCACCCAGCTTTCCCACAAACTCTGATATTCTTTGTAGAGTTTCTCTCATTTTTCCAGTCTGATCTTCTGCTATCTCATAAATTGAATTACCTGCTGATCTGATTTTATTACCAGCTTGCATAACCTTCTTGCCAGATCTGCTTTGAGAAAATTCATGCATCTCTGAGACACGATCCTCATCATCACTACGCACCTCCTGAAGAAGATCTGCAATGATAATCTTTTTAAGATGACTTTTTGTAATTTTCATAATTTACACCCTTATTTGTAACTTTCATAATTAGCTTACGCCTCTCCTGATAAAATTTCTTCTGCAGCCTTTTCTGCTGCGCGTATGATATCTTCTTGTGACTGACCAAAATCTAGAAACTGTCTAATCTTATGTCTCATCTGTCTTTGAAAAAGTCTCTTCATAGCATCGACAGCCTGATTATCTTCATCAGCAATGGGGGCAGAGATAACTGTATCGATGTCAGCCCTCATATCGGTCTCTTCTGTTCCCCCTGAGTGACGCATCCAGTCTGGCAACATTGCAGGACCATCAGAAGCTGTTATCTCACTTACTTGTGATAGCTCTTCTTGAATAATAGTTTGTAATTGACTTTTAGTTATTTTCACGAAAGCCTGCCTCTAAGAGCGAATGAAACCGCTCCTGCAGCTACATCCATGCCATCCTGCTCTAGCCACGCAATTAGGTCATCTCCCGTACTATCATCAGTTATCTTTAACACTTCATCAAAATCATCATATAGTTTTTTAACATCTGTCTTGAGATCACTATCTGAATTCCACACAGCTGACAGCACTGTTTTCACAGCATCTTCATTGGTGCCCCATCCCTTTAGCGCTGCATATATTGTGAATGCAAGCTGAGCCTTTTTAGCATCAACAGCATCATTAATTCTCTTCTTTTCTCTTGATGATTTTGTTTTCCACCAAATTGCTCCAGCCAAAACTGTACTAAGAATACCAGCAACAGCAGCCCACCCTGCACTGGATAGAACAACTGTACTTCCAGCAGCTACTGGAACTAGCGGCAATACTTCATTGATTTGCTTATGCGAGTCCTCTCTAAGCTCTTCTCTAATAATTTTCTTCAATTGTTTTTCTGAAATCTTCACCGTTTAGATCTCCACAGCTTATATACTTAGCTATAACTATTTCAAAGACTACGAAAATATATTAGATTTAACTATCACTGCCCAAATATAAAAAAAGGGACCCCGAAGGATCCCCTTTAAACATTTTAAGAAAGTCTAAACGAATTATAGAATGTTTGGATTACTATCCGACAGAGTAGAATTCAGGAATCCCTGAAGTGCCTGTGCTTCCTTTACCGTCATGGTAAGGGAGCTGCTGCCCACGCTGTAACGGCCGTCTTCTGGACGGGTTGCAATGGTGACAATGTTGGAACCGGCCTGCTTGGCGGTGTAGTTACGGTTGACGGTGAAATCAAAACGCTTCGTTGACTTAGTCTTAGTATAGCTCATGCTGTTTATTCTCCTTCGAATTTGTTGAACAGAATTGATCTGCCATGATCAATCTCTAAAATAATACAGCTAGTGCACCCTGTGTACAAAGCTTTAATAAAATAATTTAAAATAAATTATGCTGTGGTGTCCGGCTCTATATCCTCTGGTTCACCATAGATTATTGTAGACGTTTCACCATCACCTGATTCAAAAATATTATCTTTTCTGCTATCATATGACTCTGCTAGCTCACCATCACCACATGGAAATTTAGGATTTGTTAAATTAGGAGTTCCCAATATGTAGACCTTTGTTCCTATTGGTATAGTATTAAATGCCCATAAAATATTATTATTTGATAACCTAATACAACCCCCACTAGCTGGAGTTCCAAGAATACGTTCCCTATTTGTTCCATGAATGTAAATTGATCTTGATCTGACATTTCTATTTTTTGGTTGCAATCCTAAAAGCAAGAGTGCTCGTGTTAAGACCCATGCCTTTTTTCCTTCATTGGGACCAAGAACATGTCCCGTAGGCCTTAGACCTTTAAACACCATGCCCTCTGGCTCACCAGACCCGACCTTTTCACTGATTTCCATCAATCCGGTGGAGGTTTTTTCACTTCCCGACTCATTTCCAAACCCTGCAGCACCTGTACTGCATTCAAATGTTCTTATAACACTATCAGCATTAAGGATTCTCATTTTTTGTGATGAACCATCCAAGACTACTATAGCCTCATCAGGAGAAATTATCCCAACACTAGAAAGAGCAGGATGAACCTCTTTCCAGTTAGTAACATGCGGACATGTTTGTTGTGCAGTATCATCGTCAGACCCTAAGAAAAAATCTTTCATCCTTTCAATTGGATTAAGCTCCTTAATGATCTCTTCCTTAATGATTCGTCTCAGCTGGCTTGCTGTGATTTTCATTTAGAAGTCAGCCTCGGGATCAAGTCCTCCAGCATATTTTCTTCTAGCCCAGCTCGGGTCAACCTTTCCAGCTATCATAGCCTGAGGCTCTTCTTCTATTAGCATTTTTAGCACAAATTCAATAATATCTTTTCTTGTCATAGGTGCATCACTGAAGTCTAAGTCAACTTGACCGACAGCGTTGTTTATCATGTCAAGAATATCTGATGTCAGATTCTCAAGTGGGCTAGGTGCGCCGATGTCTGCCGTTATGCGAGCAGCTCTGTATGCGTCGTTTGATCTCCCCCGGGGTAGTGTAGCTTTAAGTGTCTCGCTGATGATCTGCCTAAGCTGGTTCTTTGTGATTCTCATGCTGTTGAATTCCTTATGCCTATAACTATTTTAAGACCGATGAAAATGCTCGTTTAAAACTTTAACAACTTGGTAATAACTACATCCCCGTCCATGTATTATATTATATAGAGGAGAGCATACAATGATATCACCCACAAGATCACTAGGAGAGAGAGGACAGGGGATGACTGAATATGTTATCATCCTCGTTGCAATTGCGATAGTCTGCATCGCAATATCAGTTCAGTTCGGAGGAAAGATCATGGCCCTGTTTGAGACCGCCGATAGTGAGATAGATACAGTAGATAGTAATCTCTAACTACTTTAATCTCACTTAAAGACCCTAAGGGTCTCGCTGAAGGGAGGTTCCGAGGTGCATACGGCCGTGGCCTCCAATATTAGCCTTCTCAGCTGTCCCTTAGAGATCTTCATCTGGCCAATCCTCTTGATCCTGGTGAAAGCGATCCTCCATCCACTCTACATCATCCCCTGGTTCATTCTCTGGGACATCATTGGTTGGTACAGGTGATGTATTACGTAAGTGATCCCACAAAGCATCTAGAGCCTTTAGAGAGGCTTCTACATTACCTGATTGGATGACCGGCCTAAGTGCCTCAACCATTCTGATAGATAGGATGTGCGGGTGTGGGTGTGCTTCCACTGCATCACTACTATGATCCTCAAGCTCGTCTGCAAAATCAGACAGCCCAGCTTCGATTGCTTTTGAGTCATACCTACGCTGAGAACGTCGGGCAGCTGCCTTCTCATCAGATCTTGCATCAGGTAAGTTTCCCTTACTTCGATGCCTAGATAGTTTTGTGTCAAGAGCTTCTCTTATTAGTTGTCTAAGTTGTCT
>Ga0098033_1000228_pt1 | contig 28171 bp, 35 predicted proteins | sample 1_EtaG_FD_75049 | JGI IMG/M metagenome (GOLD analysis project Ga0098033, IMG submission 75049) | Marine viral communities from the Subarctic Pacific Ocean - 1_ETSP_OMZ_AT15124 metaG | ecosystem: Environmental > Aquatic > Marine > Oceanic | place: Pacific Ocean | collected 2015-01-07
AAAAAAAATGGGGAGGCGCACGGCCTCCCCAAATTCAAACGAGCTACAAGATATAATTATCATCTCTTCTTGCAAAAATATAACCATCATCTCTAAGGTGAAGTACGATACCAAGCAGGCCATCATCACAATTACCAAGCATAAACTTGGTAAAAAGATAATTTCTATTTTTACGCCCTCTGACCCTAATGTACGATCTACGTGCTTTAGAACTAAGGATCGTCATGCCTTTACTTCTTAAAAAAGATTCCATTGCGGCAATTGACTGAAAACCACCATTAACCTCCATTTTCGCCAGTGATCCATTTCTGCGATAGGCCTGTTCGAGAGCGTTAAGGCAAAGTTCTGTAAAATCTCGTACTGTTAAATCATCATAGTTAATTTTCGATAATTTCATTTATGTATTACTCCTCATTCAGTTTCTGGACCAGAATTCTGGTCCACGGCAAAGCAAAAAAAAAAATGGGGAGGCGCACGGCCTCCCCAAATTCAAACGTGGACTAGAATTCTAGTCCGTGGGTTTACACTGAACATCGATATGCGGAAGCAATTCGAGAATTGCCTGAGCATGGTTATGTATCACAGCAACATCTTTCTGCGCCTGTGCAACATACTGCGCAACATCCACTTTCATAAACGCGGCCAGCGCTACCTGAACAACATGTGCTGGACTCTCGTCGTCGCGTTCATCCGCGCCCTTTTTATCGCCAGTAACTTTAACAGCACCATACTGTTTAACGATTTTAGCCAAATTTTTCTCGGCTGTTGCGGCCTTGACCATGCGGCCATTGCCCTTGGTCCGAACTTTGCCAGAACTAGTTTTGAGAACTTCGCCAGTCTCCTGATTGAACAGGGGAACCACATTCTCTTTAATCCCATGTACATCATAAGACCAACGGGCATACTGGTCGGCCCGATAGCGAACCATGCCGCCAATGTCATCTTGCCACTTCTTTAACGATTGGCGTTTTAGTCCGGTGTTATCCCGCTTCATGGGTGCATCAATGATTTCCCGTGATTTGCAGATAGCCTCACCTGCGAGCAGAGCATACTGGACTAGCACAGGATATGCAGGTAGTAATGACAGCCAGATGTCATGACGTAGATCACCAGCAAGTAACTTGCTAGGCGCAGGCCTACCGTCATGGTCCCAGATTGACTGGCACATAGCATCTATATCAGCACCAGCTTTTAGCCCTGACTTAGTTGCAGCAACTGCCTTGTTAAATGTATCTGTGCACAATGCACCAGTCGTGATTGCTAGGCTCTGAATTTGAGCTTTGCATATTGCAAGTGTAGCTTTAAACATAGTACTTACTCCTCGGCCGTTGAATGTTGGCATCAAATGGCCCGGCCTACCCGGCAGACTTCAATCTTGCCGGGCATGATTGAATAATAGCACAACTAGTGTAGGTATCTAGGATAGGGCCAGTATACTTGTACCTTTAGGATTGGACCAGAATTCTAGTCCCACAACATTGGCGGGAACTGGCATCGCGCGGAACCCACAACATCGACGGGACTGCCGCTGCGCGGAGCCACCCCACCCCCATGCGACCTTCTGCGAATTTTGGGGGGGTCGAGCTTATAATAGTAAACCAGACGAGTAAATAGCATTTCCCACGAAAATTGAGGTTTTAGTCACAACCTCACCCCTAATACCGATCTATATTCGGCGTAAAAAAATTTTTTCCACAAAATTTATGTTATATTCCTTTTGTCTTTCCTACACTTTTGTGAGTAAACACCCATGTCAAAGAAGCTGGCGATCCAGCTCATTCCTGATTTCGATATAGAAATACCCCCCTACAAATCCTACATGGACTTGCGGGAGCGGGCAGAGGCAGCGTGTAATACCACTAACCTGCTGGCCCAACACGGGTTAGACCTCTCTACCTCCGAGGCAGATCGAAATCTTGCGGCTATGTTGACCTACAACTATGCCGAAGACGAAGAACGTGCCTCTAAATCCGTGACTCACAGTAAGACCGCCAGCATGACTCCTGCATCCCTGACCGAAACAGGGCGGATATTAAAGGAGTTTGGTCGGCTAGTTGCTACACAGGCAGCGGAAGTGCGTAACACGGTGATGAATAAGCTGATAAACGAGACCGAGAACCCGGACGCAAGGATACGGCTCCGCGCTTTAGAGCTACTGGGTAAGGTAAGCGACGTAGGGCTGTTCGTAGAACGTAAGGAAGTTACTGTAACTCACCAGACCTCAGACGAGATTCAGGCCAAAATACGGGAAAAACTAGTTAAACTGCAGAGCGAGGTACAGGATTTGACCGAAACGGAAGAGGGAGTTTTTGAAACAGTGCCTGAAACAGTTCCCGAGGTCGAGAGCGAATGAACGTCCGAACCTCACCCCTAACTACGGGGCGTACTCACTCCTTCACCCATAAGGAAATCCAGCTAATGCTGGACAACCTAGACACCTACACCCATGCAGAACAGACCGAAATCCTCAAAACGCTTGAGGAATTAGAGCGGCAGAAGAGGTATGACAGCGCCTATAACGATCTGATCGAGTTCTGTAAACATATATTCCCAGAGTACAAGGTAGGTAAACACCACCGCAAGCTGGCTGACCTGTTGATGAGATTGGCTGATCCGGAGGATGTGCTGGACCGGGCGGCGGTCAATGTCCCGCCCCGGCATGGCAAGAGTATGCTGGTGTCCATAGGGTATGTGGTGTGGTATCTAGGGCGGAACCCCACGAAGAAGATAATGATGGTGTCGCATACTACCGACCTTGCGGTTGATTTTGGGCGTAAGGTGCGGAACCTCGTGGCGAGTAAGGAGTACCGAGAGATATTTCCTAATGTACAATTGGCTCCTGACTCGAAGAGTGCGGGGCGGTGGAACACTAACCACGGTGGTGAGTATTTTGCCTGTGGGGTAGGAAGTGCGCTGGCTGGACGTGGTGCTGACCTGTTGCTGTTGGACGACCCGCATTCTGAGCAGGACATCTTGGCGGGGAATTACGACGTTTTTGATAGGGCGTATGAGTGGTTTACCTTCGGGGCACGTACGCGCTTGATGCCTAAAGGGGCCATAGCGGTTGTACAGACGCGGTGGCATATGGGCGATTTAACAGGCAGGTTGACCAAGGATGGGGCGCTGAATGAAGAGGCGGATAAATATGAGGTATTTGAGTTTCCGGCGATTTTTGAGATTGAGCAGGACTATTGGGAAGATTGGGATGGTAAAGAAGTTGAGGTAACCGACCCGGAAGATACCAAGGGGATGTTTAAAAAAACGCGTGTTGTAGAGAAAGCACTGTGGCCTGAGTTTTTTGACCTTGAGGCGCTACACCGCACCAAGGCTTCCATGCCGCTGTTTCAGTGGAATGCCCAGTATCAGCAGAACCCCACCGGGGAAGAGTCTAGTATAATTAAGAAGGCGTGGTTCAAGGCGTGGTCTGAAGAAAAACCACCCAAGTGTGAGTACGTGATCTCTACGTTGGATGCCGCAGCGGAGAAACACAACCGTGCGGACTACACGGGCCTTACTACGTGGGGGGTGTTCTTCAACGAGGAGGACGGGTTTAACCACATTATCTTGCTGGATTCCGTGAAACAGCGGTTGGAGTATCCAGAGCTGAAGGAACTTGCCGTAGCGCACTACGCGGAGTGGGAACCCGATTCGTTCATTGTGGAGAAGAAGAGTTCTGGGACACCCCTATATCAAGAATTACGTAGGACAGGGGTTATAGTATCTGAGTACACACCAGCGCGCGGTACTTCTAATAACCCCAATACTAAAACTGCGCGTTTGAATTCTATATCAGATATAGTAAAGTCAGGGTTGGTGTGGGTGCCCGAGACTCGGTGGGCGGAGGAGTTAGTAGAAGAAGTATCTGGCTTTCCCTTTATGCGCAATGATGACCTTGTAGACTGTATGATTATGGCGTTAATGCGGTTTCGTAACGGCGGTTTTATAAGATTGCCTTCGGATGAAGCAGATGAAATTCAGTACTTCAAGCAACGTAAAGGCAAATACTACTGATGGCAGATAAATACGCCAGTTTCCCACAAGCCACGCGTGATTGGCTGGCAACGCTTAGTCCAGAAGAACTGGCGGCGTTTGACGCGTCTGTAGAGTTTGGCGACCAAGAGATGATGGCGGAAATCCAACGCAAACTGCCTGAAAGATTGAGATTTGGTGGTGAATTTGGTCTGCCCAGTGCTCTAGGTTATGGCAAAGATGCAGATAGCATAGCACAAATACGCAGCTATCTTACTCCTGAATTAGGCTTTCCTACTTTAATGGGCACATACTCTAAATCTGCCAGAGGTTTGGGATTAACTCCAGAAGAGTTAGAAGAGTTAGAAGAGAAAGGTAAGGTACATAGTGCATTTGACGACCCTCTGATTGAGTTTATAAGCAGTGCCCCAGACTACGATGCAAGTACCGGCTCAAAAGGGATAAGTGTATTTCAACCGACTGGGCGCAATTCTATGGAACGTGCCTACAATACCGCCGAGGGGTATGTAGATCAACGGGGTGAACGGCATTCACAGGCTAACACCATATCCCATGAGCTTACGCATAAGTTTTTTGACAGCCCTGCGTTTTTGGATTTTTTGGAAGAAACTGGATATAACCAAGGAAAGCCATTTACGGGGGAGCAAGAACATAACTTCATTGGAAGTGCTGAGCCTATTGACGAAGATGTTTTTGCAGCACCAACAATAAGAAAGATACGTCAAAAGCATTATAGTGAATTATTGGATGGGTTTAGGGAATGGTTAACCCCGGAACGAGAAGAGAAGTATGGCATCAGGATGCCTATTCGGTCTACTTCTCCTGAATACCCGTCAACCCTAGACAAAATCATAGATTTTATAAGAGGCCGATAACATGGCGGGAAGGGGGGAAGGTGCCGGGTTAGGTAGCCTTTATAAAAAGATACCCACTAATATACGCCTGTTTATGGAACAGATGTTTGGTGCAGATAGCCCCATAACTGAAGAAGATTTTACTGCTGAAGAATTGGAAGCGATACGTAGGCAGATCACGGAGCAACAAAGAAAGAATACAATCAGGGAAGAAAATGTACGTAATAATACAGAAAGATATGAAAGGATGATGAATAATCCCCTAGAGGGGGATAGTGGGGTAACAGCAGGACTAACACCAGAGGGATTGGCTGATAGACAGCGGGCACTAGATAGCTACGAACGCACTAGAAATAGAACTTCTGTTAATCCATACAGCCTTTCGGGGTATAGGGAGCCGGGGGGTGCAATAAGAAAGTCGTTCACATCCCCCGGATACAACATTGCTACTACATTAGGGAAGTATAGGGCAGAACAAGGAGAGGAAGGAGTAACAACTATACAAGATACTTATGATTGGAATGTGGCTGAGAGAAGTGAACATTTGCCAAAAGGGCTTGCTGCCCTTCGATCTATGATGAGAAATCCAGAAATCTTTGGTGAATTTTTGATGCGTATGCGTAACCCCAGTCCACGAGAAATAAACATAACCCTACCAAGTGGGGGAGATTAATTAATGGCAGATATTGACAAAGGCTTATTTGGTGCACCAGAAGGGGAGATACCCCTAGGAAATGGGGAGTTACCTACAGAGGTTGAGATAATCCTGACGGATGATGGTGGGGTGGAGGTTGATTTATCTCCTGAATTGCAGGTGGCATTAGCCCCGTTTAATGTAAATATCGTTGATTTGATAGATGATAATGACCTAGTTGCCCTATCTGTTGAGCTGATGGAGGCGGTAGAAGCTGACAAAAACAGCCGGAAAGAGTGGGCAGATACCTTCGTAGAAGGGCTGGATGTGCTGGGGTTCAGGTATGAAGAACGTACAGAACCATGGGAAAATGCCTGTGGGGTATATAGTACAGTGCTTGCAGAGGCGGTGATTCGCTTTCAAGCAGAGGCTATGAGTGAGACATTTCCTGCTCAGGGGCCGGTAAAGACGAAGATTTTGGGGGAAGAGGACAAGGATACACGGGAAGCAGCGGAACGAGTCCGTGTGGACATGAATTATGAACTGACAGAAGTAATGTCAGAATACCGCCCCGAACACGAACGTATGCTGTATAACCTCGGTTTAGCGGGGTCATCTTTCAAGAAAGTTTACTTTGACCCTAGCCTACGTCGCCAAACAGCACTGCACATCCCCGCAGAGGACGTATTAGTGCCATATGGTGCGTCTAATATTGAATCAGCAGAGCGTGTAACCCACGTTATGCGCAAAACCCCCAACGAAGTCCTTAAACTACAGGAGGTCGGCTTTTATACGGATATAACCCTGAAAGACCCTGCTCCGTTTCATACAGATGTTGAGGAGAAGAAAGTCGAAGAAGGCGGGTATACACTAAATGAGGATAATCGGTACACTATATATGAGATACACGCTGATCTAGTACTTCCGGGGTTTAGCGATCCCTGTTGTGGCTCCGCCCCAGTATTGGACGAGGCCGTAGAAAAAGAAGACACGAATGCGGTAGATAACCTAAAGCAGATTGCCCGCCCCTACGTGGTTACTATCGAGTGTGGTTCCGGTGATGTATTAGCAATTCGTCGTAATTGGGAACCCAATGACGAGAAGATGACTAAGCGTCAACATTTTGTACATTATGTGTACATTCCGGGCTTCGGGTTCTACGGCCTCGGCCTTATTCACATCATCGGCGGTTACGCGCGCGCGGGCACGTCCCTTATCCGTCAATTAGTTGACGCAGGCACCCTGTCGAATTTACCCGGAGGTTTGAAAACCCGTGGTATGCGTATTAAAGGGGATGATGTTCCTGTTGGGCCGGGGGATTGGAAGGACGTTGATGTGCCCAGTGGGGTGCTGAAAGACAATATTATGCCGATGCCATACGGCGAACCCAGTCAGACATTGCTGGCTTTGTTGAATCAGATCACCGAGGAGGGGCGGCGTTTAGGGGCTATTTCGGACATGAATATCTCCGATATGAGCGCGAACGCCCCAGTTGGTACAACTCTTGCGCTACTTGAGCGTACTTTGAAGCCTATGGCAGCGGTACAAGCGCGGGTTCATTATGCAATGAAGCAGGAATTTAAACTCCTGCATGCCATAATTGCGGAGCACGCACCACCTAATTATGGGTATATCCCGAACCGTGCGGAGCCACGGGCAAGACGAGAGGACTACGCTACGATAGAGGTTATCCCTGTTAGCGACCCGAATAGTTCTACAATGGCCCAGCGTGTCGTGCAGTACCAAGCAGTACAGCAACTAGCTACTACATCCCCCCAGATATACGATATGCCTTACCTGCATCGGCAGACAATAGAGATTTTAGGGGTTCCTAACGCGGATAAAATTGTACCGAATACAGATGAGGATGTTATTCCGCAAGACCCAATCAGTGAGAATATGGATGTTTTAGTGGGGAAACCTGTAAAAGCCTTTATACACCAAGATCACGATGCACACATGGCGGCGCACCAGTCATTCATGCAAGACCCCATGATAATGCAGACTATTGGGCAAAACCCCATGGCGCAGCAGATTATGGCGGCGTTGCACGCGCATATTACAGAGCATTTGGCATTCACCTATCGTAAACAGGTCGAAGAGAAAGTTGGAGCACCATTACCCCCACCGAACGAAGAGTTACCACCAGAGATAGAGGTAGAGTTATCCAGACTAGTTGCACAAGCTGGAACTCAGTTAACACAATCACACCAACAGCAAGCTGCCCAACAGGAAGCTCAGAAACAGGCTGAAGACCCACTTATTCAGATGCAGAAGGGTGAATTAGAGATCAAAGCCCGCGATCAGATGCGCAAAGAGAAGAAAGACGCGGATGATAAGGAGCTGGCGGAGGCAGAATTGGGGCTAAAAGCGCAGGGAATACAGATAGATGCTGCCAAAGAGGGGGTAAAACTCAAGGAACAACGTGCTGAAACGGATAAAAAGATAGATGCAGATATTGCCAAAACGATAATAAACGCCCGAAATAAGGCACAACCGGGAGCTAAATAATGGCTAAAACCCTCTTTGAGGTGCTGGAAGATAAGATAGACGCACTAATAGAACCAGCTAAAAACGCTGCGATTACGGGTGCTGCGGAAGATTTTGCCGCTTACAGAGATTTGTGCGGTTTCATTCGAGGGCTGAACTCTGCAAAGATGGAAATTAAAGACCTTGCGGATAATTATGGAGAAAAAGAAGATGAGTGAAACTGCACCAGAAATGACTGAGCTGGAACGCAAGCGGGCGGGCAATATTGCCCAACAGCAGGCGCAGGAAGCCGAGTTTAGTGAAATGTTGGATGAAGCACTACCAACACCTGCGGGGTATATGATTCTTATTGCCCTTCCTGATATAGAAGAAACGTTTGGTGAAAGCAGTATTGCTAAGGCAGACAGTACTAAACGGGAGGAACACATACTCTCTACGCTTGGTATGGTGTTAGAATTAGGTGCCCAAGCCTACACGGATAAAGAGCGTTTTCCGGGTGAGCCATGGTGTAAAGAGGGTGATTTCGTAATGTTTCGCCCGAATACAGGAACAAGATTTAAAATCGCTGGGAAGGAATTTCGGCTATTATCCGACGATTCCGTTCAAGCTGTCGTACCAAAACCGCAACTTATATCGCGTGCATAGAGGAGTACAACAATGACGATGCAACAGGTGCAGTATGAACTCCCTGTAGGAAAGGAAGTACCGGAAGAATACCCGGTAGAAGTTGAGCCTGCCGTAGGGATAACTGAGGATGTTCTGGAAGCAAAACCAGAAACAACGGTGGTTAAGGAAGATACCACTACGGAAGAAACTGAGGTAATCACAGAACCTTCAGAAGATGAGTTTGACATTGAGGTTGAGGATGATACACCCCCAGAAGATAGGGGCAGAACACCTTCAGACCCTCCGGAAGAGATTACTGAAGAGGAGATGGTCAACTATTCTGAGAAGGCCAATAAACGTATTAAGCATTTTAGTAAGGGCTACCACGATGAACGTAGGGCTAAAGAAAAAGCTGTACGGGAAAAGGATGAACTTGTAGCACTTACTAAAAATCTAATGGAAGAGAACGATAGCCTTAAAGGTACAGTAGGCAAAAACCGTACTATTTTACTGGAACAAGCGAAACGAACAATTAGTGCGGAAGTCAATGCTGCAAAGCAAGAATATAAAACAGCATATGAAAGTGGGGAACCTGATGCAGTATTAGCTGCACAAGAGAAGCTAACAACTGCGACTATACGAGCAGATAAATTAGCAAATATAAAAGCACCCCCTTTACAAGAAAAGGATTCTGCTGTACAAATACCTGAAGGTACACAAACTTCTCAACGTGATCCACAGGCAGAGGAGTGGGCAAAGAATAACACATGGTTCGGTGATGATGATGAAATGACCTCATTTGCACTGGGCGTACATAATAAGTTAGTAACGAAAGAGGGTTTAGACCCTAAATCGAACGAATACTACGACCGTATCAACGGACGTATGCGAGAAGTTTTTCCAAGTAAATTTGATGACGTAGCTGGGGAGAAAGCACCATCTGTAGTCGCGCCCGTAACCCGGAGCAATGTACCTAAAAAGGTCAAATTAACGCGAACACAGGTAGCGATAGCTAAGGAACTAGGTATTTCAATTGAAGACTACGCCGCACAGGTTGCTGCAGATATGCAAAAGGAAGCGAGATAATGGCTGATAATCGACTAAGTAGATCAGAAGAGACTAGAGAAAAGAAAGCCCGTAACCCGCAGTGGAAAAGGCCCGAAGTACTGCCCTCCCCTGACCCGCAAGAAGGCTGGACGTTTCACTGGGTTCGAGTGAGTATATTTGGTGAACCTGATGCCACTAATATCTCTGCGAAATTACGAGAAGGCTGGGAACCATGCAGGGCTAAAGATCATCCTGAGATTAAAATAGCAATAGTAGAAAATGAGCGCTTTGAGGACAATATTGTTCTCGGCGGTTTGATGCTATGCAAAGCCCCCGTGGAGCTTGTTAAGGAGCGCACTGAGCATTATCAGGAACAAACCAATGCGCAAATGAACGCAGTCGATAACAACTTAATGCGTGAAAGCGACCCTCGTATGCCCATGTTTAGTGAGCGTAAGTCTGAGGTTACTTTCGGAAAAGGATAAAAGGAGGAGAGTATGGCTAGTGCAGCTACTCCCTACGGGCTGAAGCCCGTAAGACGTACTGATGGGCTACCTTATTCAGGTGCTACAAATCAGTACTTGATTGACCCTGATGGGGAGGCTACAAACCTCTTCTACGGGCAGGTTGTGATTCTAGGTGCTGATGGTTACGTCGCACTGGCAACCGCTTCTGGCGCAGATGCCACTACCAATAACCTTGGTGGTTCTAGCATTGGTGCTCTTGGCGTGTTTGTTGGTTGTGAATATACCAATAGTTCTGGGCAAGTAGTTCAGGATCAGTACTACCCTAGTGGTACATCTAACGGCGGGCCTATTAAGGCATACGTGATTGATGACCCTAACGTGCTGTTTCAAGCACAATTGGACGATACAGGTGCCCAAACGATTATTGGTACAAATACTACTTTTGCCGCTGTACAGAGTACTTCGACAGGTAGCACTACTACCGGTAATTCTACTTCTGCTTTGGACGCTACTATAGCGACAACCGCCAAAGCGTTCCGAATAGTTGCTCATGTGTCCGATCCCGGCGATGCTTATCCAGATGTACTGGTGGCGTTTAGCTTTGGTTTTACACGCGCAACTAATAACGTAGGTCTATAAGGAGCTAACTAATGGCTATTTCAAGAGCACAACTCCTTAAAGAACTTGTGCCGGGGTTAAACCACCTGTTCGGTTTGGAGTATGGACAGTATGAACAAGAGCATAAGGAGATATTCGAGGCAGAATCCTCCAACCGCTCTTTTGAAGAAGAAGTTAAATTGTCAGGGTTTGGTTCTGCTCCCGTTAAAAACGAGGGTTCGTCCATTGCATATGACAATGCACAGGAAGCGTGGACTGCACGGTTTAATCACGAGACTATCGCAATGGGCTTCTCGCTCACTGAGGAGTCGATTGAGGACAATCTGTATGCCTCTCTTTCTAAGCGGTATACCAAGGCGCTTGCACGGGCTATGGCGTATACCAAGCAGGTTAAAGGTGCGGCAATCTTAAATAATGCCTTTACAGGTGGCCCTACCTACGGTGACGGAGTAGTATTATGTTCCACTGCACACCCATTGGTGTCTGGTGGTACTAATTCTAACCGCCCGACTACAGGTGTTGATCTGAATGAAACTTCATTGGAGCAGGCTTGCATTGATATTGCAGCATGGACTGATGAACGTGGATTGTTAGTTACTGGTAAGCCTAAGAAGTTAATCATCCCACCTGCGTTGCAATTCGTTGCGACTAGGGTGTTGAAGACTGAGCTTCGTGTTGGCACTGCTGATAACGATTTAAACGCACTGAAGAATATATCTGCAATTCCGGGTGGTTACGCAGTTAACCATTACCTTACTGATACTAATGCGTGGTTCCTGATGACTGATATTCCTAACGGATTGAAGCACTTCACCAGAACTGCCCTGAGCACCTCGATGGACGCTGATTTCGATACTGGTAACTCACGTTACAAGTCTCGTGAGCGCTATTCATTTGGTGTGTCAGACCCATTGGGTGTCTACGGTAGCCCCGGCGCATCTTAATTGGTGTCAAGGCTGGATTAGGGGGTAGTTCGCTACCCCCACTTTTTAAAGTTATTGTTTAACCTTTATCCTGACTGATTCGCATACTGCGATGACGACACTTACCCCGACAGGAGAAATGACATGGGTAAATCAACATTAAGCGGGCCGGTTCGCTCGCAAAACGGTTTCCAGCATGTAGCTAAAAATAGTACTACTGGTTTACACACCGTACACAACCTTGCTGGTGGCGGGGATTCTCGTCGCTACACCCTCGAAGAAAGATTTAAAAAGCGCCCTGCGCTTAATGCTGTTATTGCTGAGCCGTACGACAACGCTGATGCCACAAACGCGTCCAATACAGCCATTACTACTGCCCGAGTTATAGCCAATAAAGATTTTGAGGTTCTTGGCACTAGTATGACTACGGCACTGTGTACGTTTAACGCCGTTACTGGTGGTATTGTACTCACCACGGCGACTTCGGATGAGGATCAGGCAATACTTGTCCCCCATCTGGACAGTACGCAAACCTCTTGGACTGACACAGTGTGGCCCACCGAGCAGTCTTTACGGTGGCAAGCTGTAATTTCAACAACTGCTATTGATAACCAGAAACTTTGGGCGGGGTTGAAGCTAACTAGCGACCAGCTTGTTGCAACTGATGCTGATCAAGCCTATTTCAAATTTCAAACTGATGCCACTAACAGTGAAGCCTTCACTGATTACACACTTCTTCATTTTGTCTATAGTGTTGCTAATACAGATTACATCACTGCCCTGCCTATTACAGTAGCGGCTAACACTGTCTACGACTTGGTTATTGATATTGATTCAAACCGACAGGCTACTATTTGGGTTAACGGTGTTCAATATAATATTGCTAATACTGCAGGTAGCACGGGTGGTACAGCGGCAACTTCGGTTCGCCCCGGTACTGCCGTTACTAGGAGTAATGCCCTTACTGCTGTTGATCTAATCCCTTGTATTGGGATTGAGGCGGGCGCGGGCGCTGCTGAAGCAGTAGAAGTGCACTATGAAGGTATCAGTGTGCTAATAAGTTAATTTTGAGTAAGAGGTGATTCATGGCTACAGTAAAAAAGAAAGCTGCTGTAAAACAGAAGGCCCCTTCTCGGAAGAAGGTTGTTGCGATTAAGTTCGATGATCTTATGGCACACCGGGATGGGGATTCGGAGTCTTTTAAGTACAAGGGGCAAACCATAACCTGCCTGACTGCTGCCTGTTGCTCAGTTTCGTCTGCTGATGGACCTCAGGAGTTTCACCGAGGTGATTACCTGATCGTATCGGCTGGTGGATTAACCCCTTGTCAGCATGATGAGTTCGCCGCTAAATACGGTAAGGATAATCTTTGAGTAGGTTCGCTGTTAATTTTTGAGGAAATAATTATGAGTATGGATAAGTGGTTTTTTGATCAAGCAAGACTGGGCAATGTTTACCATTCCCACAACTCGGCTGCAAAAGCTTTTACAGCTATTCACGCAACAAATACGGGGCTGACGCTGTCAAATCCGGTAAATAGTGGCAAGCTTCTTGTAATGAAGAGTGCACAACTGTCTATAACAACTCTGGGGGTTACTTCCGAAGTAGGTTTAGCCGTGTCACCAACAATGTTGGTTGCTATTCAGACAGGGACGAAGGAAGTTGTACACAACGGGCTGGAATCTGGCTCTGATTCTAATCCGGGTGTAGGTACTGTTTTTAGTGTTGCAACGCTATTAACAACTCCAGTATGGCTCAGAACAATGGGCAAAGTGATTATGACAGCCGGTGTTGAAACGGGCATGAATGAAGCTAACATGGATGGGGATGTGATAATTCCTCCGGGGCAATACATCGGTATTATGGCTCTGACGGCTGCTCGTACAGGAGTAGGTTCTTTCACGTGGGCCGAAATAGACGAGTAAATTGAGGGGTTATCATGGCTAATCGTGTAGAAGTTACAAAACTTCAGGACGGCCCTCGGTATTTGATATACCACGCCTATCTTGAAAGTGACGGTGCTGCGGGGGATATTGATAGTTTTGCGTTGATAGACCCCGCTACTGAGGATATGCACGGACACACAAGATTTACTCTTGAGGATGTTACGTGGGGCTTCGATGGGTTCACTGGTAGATTGCATTTTGAGTACCTTGTTGATGATACGCTTGCATGGGTTTTACCGGGCGATACAGGGAGCTATGTAAATTTCCTACCTTATGGGGGGTTATTAGATAGAAGTGACACTGATGGGACAGGGAAACTTTTATTCTCTACTAATAACTTTGATACTGCTGGTAATGCTGGGTCTTTAATCTTAAAAGTAAGGCTTAGTTAATAGAACGACGGCCGGATAATCTGGAGCGTTCCTATGAGCTACTTTAAAGAAGTATTTGCCGAAGATGTCGATGCTATTGAGTTATTGGCTCGGATTCTAGTGGAGCTAAAGCTTCTCAACATGCGGTTTGAAGAAGTCCACGACACCAAGATTGTTGAAGTAGACATAATTGAGGGTATAGAAGAATGAGCACAACGATAAAAGATGGTTCGAGTGGATTTGTAGCCAAGGTTGACGAGCAATTACAGCTCCATGTTCTTGCGGTAAATAAATCCGCCGAGCACGATGCCTCGGAAAGAAATTCTTTTACTTTCTTTGCAAACACAACCGACACAGCCAATACCCTTACGGCAACCGCAACTGGCGGGGCTATGCTGTATGTCGAAAACACCAGTGGAACTCAACAGTTAGTTATCGAGAAGGTCTTAACATCCGCAGATACCGCTGACGGGGTTGTAGTCTGGAAAAGGAACAATGTAGTGGGAACCATCGGAAACAATAACACCCACGCCCCTGTAAACTTGAATTTTAGGTCAAATGTAGCCGCTCCTGTTACGTGCTACAACTGGGATGAAGTTGGGGATGGAATGACGGGGCTTTCTGGGGGAACTACGATGAAGTCATTTATAACCGGCGCAGGCTTTACCGTACACCCCATTGATGGGTCGATTATTTTAGGACAAGGGAACTCGCTTACTGTTGAATACAAGGTGGCTGGTGGTGGTGAGTTTGAATGCGGAATACGAATGTACTTTGAGGCGTTAGTCTAATGCAAATACAAGACCCTACATCTGGCAAAATCGCTCTTTTATCTAATGATGGGCAGATAACAACTCAGTCTGAATCACACGAACTTCAGCATCACGTATCAAGACACCACGAAAACACTTATCAGGTATTGTCGATAGATACTGGGATTACAGCAAAAACCCAGACGATCATGCATATGCAAAACGATTCCTCAACGCATATATGTGTTATATCGTTTATGCGGGTTCAGGCCGTGGGTCTTTCTGCCTCAGTACCGGCGGTTACGGATTATATAGAGTGTGGTTTCGGCCGGACTGTCGCTTCTGGAGGTACAGCATCCACCCCAGTAAACATGAACGTAGGTTCAGGTAAAACAGCCCCCGTAACCTGTACAGGAATTGACCCCACAATGGCGGGGACTTTTACCCCCATCGACAGTTGGTACATCGAGGCCGATGGAAAAGAGCAAAAATACGACAAGCAGGGTTCATTAATTCTTAACCTAAACGACACATTCGAGACTAGATTTGTATCCTCTGGAACGGGTGAGTGCAAAGTTCGAGTTACTTTTATGATGATTCAACCGGGTGGTAACGGCTAAGTGGCAAATCACGTCATCCTGACCACGCCCGGTACAAAGGAGACCTTGGACACTATTAACCCCCTTAAGGGCGGGGAGATAGAGGGGGAAGTCAGAGATTCGCTGTGTGTAATTGATATAATAAGAGCACATAGTACTTTTAAGTCAGCAACTCGTACCACAGCAGGAACTACAACGGTTGTAAGCCCTAATGGTGATGGGAGCTTGATAGTAACTGACATAATCATAGGCGGTGAGAAACAAGCAGGGTCTTCTACAGAAATCAGATTTACAGACGGGGTAGATAGTGTGACCTTGTTTTTGGCCTCACAAGTAGACGCTCCGCCCAATATTGCAGCGGCTTTTGGGGGGAAGGTACAGGGATGGAAAGATGCGAGGATCGACATGATTACAGGCGGTGCTGGTGATGCAACCGTTCTAATTGTATATACAAAAGTACCCACAGGACTTGCTTTTGCCGAGTGGGACTCGCACAGATAAGGGTGGATAATGGCAACATCAGGAACAACTGCATTTGGCCCCGACTTTACTGAAATCGCAGAGGAAGCGTGGGAGCGTGCGGGGCGTGAAATGCGTTCTGGGTATGATCTGAGAACTGCTCGCCGGTCTATGGATTTGCTTACTATTGAGTGGCAGAACCGTGGCATCAATATGTGGACTATCGACGAGGGCACTATTGCTATGGTTGATGGCACCGCTACTTACAATTTACCTGCCGACACCGTTGACCTTCTAGAACACGTTATACGTACTGGGAGTGGCAGCACGCAGTCTGATCTGAATATGACACGCATTAGCATGTCCACCTACTCTTCAATCCCCAATAAGAACACTGAGAGCCGCCCTATACAGGTTTACATAGATAGAGCGATAGCTACGCCAACTGTGACTGTTTGGCCTGTACCGGATGCTTCATCCACATACACGTTGGTATACTGGCGTATGCGCCGTATAGAAGACTCAGGGACGGGGGATAACACCCCGGACGTTAATTTCAGATTTTTACCTGCCCTAATCGCTGGGTTGGCGTATTACATAGCCATGAAAATCTCTGAAGTTACTATGGAACGGCGGATGGAGTTGAAACAGGATTATATGGAGCAGTTTCAATTAGCGGCTGAAGAGGATAGGGAGAAAGCTACGTTTAGGCTAGTGCCAAGGATACGGGGCTAACTATGTCAACTACTAGATTTGCTTCTAATAAACGAGCGATTGCGGAGTGCGATATTTGTGGTTTCCGATATAAATTAAAGCGTTTAAAGGAAATTTTCCGTAATGAAAGGGGCACTAACATACTTGCTTGCCCTACTTGTTGGAATGAAGACCACCCGCAGCAGCAATTAGGGCGCTATCCAGTAGTTGATGCGATAGCAATACGCAACCCTCGCCCGGACTTTGTTGGGTATGCTTCAAGTAGAGCCATAATAGTTCCTGTGACAGCGGTGGCGCTACGTTTATATTTAGGTACGGTGGCGGTGAGTACAACATGACAATGACATACACACAGCTTAAGGCGAACGTTCAAGACATAGTTGAGAACGAGTTCACTACTGCGCAGTTAGATATGTTCACCGGGTTAGCCGAACAGACTATTTACAACACTGTGCAGATACCTGCGCTGCGGAAAGAAAGCACTTCTATATCAACCGTAGATGGCACGGACACTATAACGCTCCCGACTGATTTTCTTTATATGTATTCGTTTGCTGTTATAAATGCGTCGAGTGAGTACATATATTTGCTTGAGAAGGACGCTAACTTTATACACGAGGCATACCCAGTTAACGCTACTAAAGGCACACCAAAGCATTATGCAATATTGAGTGATACTAAATTGATACTGGGGCCAACTCCCGACGCAGCGTTAAGTACTGAACTTCAATACGGGTTTTATCCAGAATCTATTGTTACCGCAAGTACTACATGGTTGGGTAATGAATTTGATTCTGCTTTGTTAAACGGAACATTAGTTGAAGCTGCACGATTCCTTAAACTAGAACCCGATACAATTGCGAACTACACCACCCATTTTACACAATCAATCATGTTATTGCGCAACCTCGGAGCGGGTAAACTACGTCAGGATATGTACCGTTCTGGTGAAAATAGGGTGGCGGCTAAGTAATGGCTATAACAGCAGGAATGGCTACCTCTTTTAAAGTCGCGCTGCTTGACGGTGAGATGGACTTTAGTAGTGATACGTCCCAGACATTTAAGATAGCGTTGTATACATCGTCTGCTACGCTAGGTGCTGCCACTACAGCTTACTCAACAACAAATGAGGTAAGCGGCACTGGGTATACTGCTGGGGGTGCGACACTAACAATAGCAACTAATCCAACATCATCAGGCACCGTAGCGTACTTAGATTTTTCAGATGCTACGTGGACATCGTCCTCTATTACTGCGAGAGGCGCGTTAATTTATAACGCGGATGGGGCTACTAACCCCTCTGTGGCGGTACTCGATTTTGGGGAAGATAAAACAACTAGTTCAGCTAATTTTGTCGTGCAGTTTCCAGCGGCAGACGCAGCGAATGCAATTGTAAGGACCTCATAAAATGGCTGTTTTTACTAATGATTTAAGGCTTAAAGAAATCGTTGTCGGTGACGAGGACGGTACTTGGGGCACTTCCACTAATACTAACCTGTCACTTATCGCGGAAGGGTTTAGTTACGGCACGTTTCAAGTTGCAGCAGATGCTAATGAAACGTTCACCATAGCCGATGGCGCTACAGATGAACTACGTAGTATCTACGTAAAAATTACCTCTGTTGGTTCTTTAACTGCTACACGCACACTCACTTTCGCCCCTAATACCATATCTAAAGTATGGCTTGTTGAGAACGCCACCACAGGTAGTCAGAGTATAACCATTAGCCAAGGAAGCGGGGCGAATGTAACTATACTAACCGGAACTACTGCGATTATTTATACAGACGGTGCTGGTGCTGGTGCTGCCGTAATTGACGCATTTGCTTCTATATCACTACCTACAGGGGCAGTAGGTATAACTCAATCAGCAAACAATAACTCAACTAAACTGGCAACCACCGCGTATGTAGATGCAGCACAAGATACAGTAGATACATGGGCCGAAGTTCTTGCACTGGGTAACTCTTCTGGTGCTACCGATGTTGTAATAACTGCTGGGCAGAAGATAACTGTTGATACGATTGACGAAACTACTGCTGATGGTGGTGTAACCATAGAGGGTGTAATCCTTAAGGATTTGGGCGCGACCTTTGGCGCGGATGTTCTTTCTGACACAGACTCTACAGACAATCTTGGTTCTACTGGTGTTCGATGGCTTAATACTTGGTCAGACACTGTTACGGGTACTACATTTAAACCCGGAACTTTGGTTCTTGCGGCAGGGTCCATTACAGACGCTTCTGGTTCGATTACGTTTGGTGATGAGAATTTAGTCACTACAGGTACTTTTGGCAGTGGGGCTTTCACAGCCACTACTATTGCAGGTACTACAGGCACGTTTTCCGGCGTTCTTTCAGTTGATGACACCACTGACTCTACTTCAGCTACTACAGGTTCTATACACACAGACGGTGGTTTGGGTGTAGCCAAGGATATTTACGTAGGGGATGACATCCTGTTCGGTTCTGGCGGGGCTATAAACTTCAATGCGGGTGACGTAACAATCACTCACTCAGCAAATGATATTGCTGTAGCCGGGGGTAGCCTTACTTTCGAATCACTAGTAGGGGCAAGTGGCGCGACCATAACTGGGATTTTAGATGAAGACGATATGGTGTCAGATTCTGCAACACACGGAACCACGCAACAAGCTGCTAAGAAATACATGGATGACCTTATGGTATCTGCGGGAGCGGTGTCAATAACCGGTACACCAGTTAATCTCGACTACGCTCAGTTTACAAGCGCTTCTGTTATGCAAGGTCGGTCATACGCTGAGATGAAAGCCGATTTAAGTTTGGAAATTGGAACCGATGTTCAAGCACAGGGGGCGGTTTTAGATGATCTAAACACGTTAGGCGCAGCTACGGCAGATGGTGAGTTCTTAGTTGGGACAGGTGCAGGCGCGTTTGCTTACGAGTCAGGGGCTACTGCATTAACATCATTAGGAGCTGCGGCTACAGGGACTGATCTTAGCCAATTCGCTGCTACTACCTCATCACAATTGTTAGGCGTAATATCAGATGAGACAGGCTCGGGGTCTTTGGTATTTGCCACTTCTCCTACCTTGGTAACTCCCGCTTTAGGAACACCCGCAAGTGGTGTTGCGACTAACATAACTGGTCTACCCGTATCCACCGGAATATCAGGATTGGGTACAGGTGTAGCAACTGCCCTAGCGGTCAACGTAGGTTCTGCTGGCGCTCCTGTCGTGTTGAATGGTGCGCTAGGCACACCATCAGGGGGGACGTTAACTAATGCAACAGGATTACCAATTTCCTCGGGAGTATCAGGACTTGCGGCTAATGTTGCTACCTTTCTGGGGACACCATCTTCATCCAATCTGGCTACCGCAATAACTGGCGAAACCGGCTCTGGGGCATTGGTATTTGCCACTTCTCCTGCCTTGGTAACCCCTGCTCTGGGTACTCCAGCTTCGGGGGTAATGACCAATGTTTCAGGCACAGCGTCCTCGCTAACTGCGGGTAACGTCACCACAAACGCCAACCTGACGGGCCATGTAACTTCCACAGGCAACGCAGCGATACTGGGTTCTTTTACAATAGCCCAGCTTAACTCCGCCATATCTGACGCTACCGCCGCAATACTTGGTGCCAATACATTCACAGGCACTCAGAGCTTTGCAGATAACACAGGCTCTAGGATTAACCTATTAGACTACGGTGAGGTTACTAATGCTATAGGCGGCACTGGTGGTAGTACACAAAGCATTGACTTGGAATTGGGTAACTCTGTATCAGCAACTGTAGATACCTCTGCTAATACTTTCACTTTTGATAATCCAACAGCTTCTGACGAGCTTTGTGGGTTCACCTTAACCCTGACCAATGGGGGAAGCCAGACCGTGAACTGGCCCGCCAGTGTAGATTGGGCCGGAGGAACAGCTCCTACACTGACTGCATCAGGGGTAGACGTTATTGTCTTCTTTACCATAGATGGCGGTACGATTTGGAATGGATTTTTGGCCGGGGCGGCGATGGCATAATGACTAATATTAGAAGAGCATTACAGGCTGCTGCTGGGGTTGGTGGCGAGGGAGAGTATGTCGAGGATGTGTTTAGCATAGACCTGTGGACGGGGGACGGCAGTAGTCAAGCTATTGAGAACGGCATAGACCTTTCTAATGAAGGTGGTCTGGTCTGGATTAAAAACATGGTCAACGGTGACTCCATCGGCTTTAGTCACTCCCTATTTGACCCTACGATTGGGTTGAATATCAGGATGAAGTCAGACAGTAGCGGGGCAGAGCAATCGGTTGCCAGCACATTGACCTCATTCAATACAGACGGATATGATTTAGGAACGGGCGTCTCAGTAAACTACTCCAACGCAGCAGACTTCGTAGGGTGGACTTTTCGAAAAGCTAATGGGTTCTTCTTCCAAGACGAAGTAGTTAAGGCAGTATCTACCAACAAGACAGTAGACTTATCCTCGCTAGGAACTGTTGGTATGGTAGCGGTTAAGAGGACTGATTCCGCAGGAAGTTGGTATGTGTGGCATAAAGACCTCTCAGCAGGGAAGTTACTTTACCTTGAGCAGACTGCGGGAGAGGCTACACTAGGTGAGATAACCATGTCAGGGGCTACTCTGACGTTGGAAGATGGCGTTATAACTGATGGGACATATCTTGTTTACGCATGGGCACACGACAGACAAATCTTTGGCAGTGGTGGTAATGAAAGCATTATTAAGTGTGGGACTTATTCAAGCAACGGCAGTACAACAGGGCCGGTAGTTAGTTTAGGATGGGAGCCTCAGTACCTCTTGATTAAGAGAATGGACGCTGGCAGCGCATATAGCTGGATGTTAATGGACATAATGAGGGGGATAGGCTTTGCGCTAAATAACTACCTAGAAGCAGACACTTCTGCCGCAGAGGCTAATACTGGTAGTGCGGTTGGGCCGCTAGCAGATGGGTTCCAGATATTGACTGATACTTCCGCTTTAAACACTGGGGATGCGGGTGGTGAATACATTTACATAGCAATCCGCAGACCCATGAAGACACCAGAGGCTGGTACTGAGGTGTATGCTGGCGATTACAGAACTGGCGGCTTCACCGCAGGATTTCCAGTAGACATGGCCTTCATGAAAGATATGTATGTTGCCACAGACTGGGAATTGGGAACCAGATTGGTGGGGCCGAAGAAACTTGCAACTAACAACACGGATGCTGAAGCTACTGACACAGATTTTGTGTTCGATAGCATGACAGGGTGGTATAACGGAACACCACCTGTTAACTATCAAAGCTGGATGTTCAAACGCGGCCCCGGCTTTATGGATGTTGTTTGTGGTAATTCCGATGCTTCTGGAAATGTCTGGAATGGCAACCACTCTCTGGGTGTTGACATCGAATTCGCTATAGTGAAAAACAGAGAATCATCAGCCACTCAGTGGTGGGTTGATCATTTGGCAGAAGGGAAATTGCTGAAGCTAAATTCTGATGACTCGGCATCGGTAGGTGCATACTTCACTACTACAACAACCACATTTGAAGCCTTTGACGGCCTCCTTGAAAATGACGAGGCATTTATAGGCTTCTTCTTCGCCACTTTAGAAGGGATTTCCAAAGTAGGAAGTTACACCGCAGACGCAACACTAACAACTATAGATTGCGGATTTGCTGCTGGAGCTAGGTTTATTTTAATTAAGCGTACTGACGATGCTGGTGATTGGTACGTCTTTGACTCTGCACAAGGAATAATTGCCGGTAATGACCCATACCTACTGTTGAACGATGATGCAATCCAAGTAAGTGACACCGACTACATAGACCCTGACAATTCTGGTTTCGACATAACAGCAGCAGGAAGCACGACAATTAATATAGACACAGCCGAGTACATCTTTTTAGCAATAGCATAGGAAAATAAACTATGACTGAATACAGAATCAGAGATAGCGGAGACATCAAGTCGGAACGCGAAATCCGTACAATACATAAGAATACATCATTCCCTAGAGTGTGGGGTGAAAACGTCCGTGAGGCTATCGGGATAGACCCTGTTTTAATTACACCCAAACCTGAAAGCACTGGTGCGTACAAGCACTACATACGCAACGGTGCAGAACAAGACGCTAACGGGAACTGGGTTCAGGCATGGGTTGAAAGGGACATGTTTGCTACTGACGATGATAGTACGAAAGCAGAGAAAGAGACGGAATATCAAGCAAGATTAGACGCTACCGCTGCCCAGTCAGTCAGGACAGACAGAGACTCAAGGCTGGCACTGACTGACTTCCACGGTCTAACCGATAACACCATGACCGCAGAGATGACCACTTATCGACAGGCACTCAGGGACGTACCGCAACAAGGGGATTTTCCTAACGAAATAGATTGGCCTATCGAGCCGAGATAGCCAGATGGGATACGCTTGCCATGCCATCTAGAAAGCCCACAATGCAGTCAGATTTACAGGACGTTTTAATCACCGTTGCGCGTATTGATGACGCGATTGAAGCAGTCAAAACGGATATTGCAGCACTTCAAGCCATCGATATAGATACCGGTTGGCCGAGTTAAACAGGGTAGTAGCATAAAAGGATACAAACATGGTTGATTTAGAGTCTCTACAACGTTCTGTGGACGAAGTGAAAGGTGATATGAAGGTGGTTAAGTCTGATTTGAGCCAACTTGTTCGTGTTGAAGAGCGTATAGCATCGTTGCTTAGTATCTCAGAAAAAAATTCACAACAAATCGTTAAGCTGTGGGAGCACGTGGACGGAGTAAATAGGGATATAGGTAAAGTTCAAACGGGGCTTGCTGTGAACGAAGCTGTGGATGGTTTTAGTAATAAATTGGTATGGGCTGTTGTGGCAGGGGTGATAACTATATGCGCTTCCATCATAGGAAGTAATTTTTTGTGAAACAAACGTTACAGGAGTCAGTTCTTGAGACTATAGAGATGGCGCGAGCTGGGTTAATTGATGTTGATCCGCGTTTCCTTAATACGAGTCTTGCAGAGTTGATGTATATCTGTAATGGCTGTGGCGCTAAGGAAGCGTTGATAGATTTTGTACCTGATACTATATATGGTATGTCTGTTCGCCCTGCTTGTAATCCGCATGACTTTGGGTATCACATAGGCAAAACAATAGAGGATAAACAGCGGGAAGACAGACGGATGCTTAACAATACGCTGCGGCTAATTCAAATACGTAGTGCTAATAGAGTAATGAAGTTTTTACGAACAAAGCGGGCAGTTAAATATTATATGGCAGTCGATCTTATGGGTGGGCCTGCCTTCTGGAGCGGTAAAAATGAAGCTATTGTTGTTACTGGCTAGTTTATTTTTTCTTGTTGGGTGTGCGACTGCCGAGGTTCCAGAACGGTTAGCTAATACGTACGAGGTTACTGGAAAGGTGTATTGCGACACTCCATTTTTTCACAATGTGGAAACCATTCTAGTTGGGTGGATTCAAGCAACTGTAGCTCCTTCTTGGGAGCCTATATGCGGTGATCGAGATGAGCGTTGATATAACACAACTCAAGATTCCTGCAACTATGTTAATTGGCATAATAGCGGGTGTATTTTTCCTTAATGGCTGGGTAGATAACGGACATAAGGAGACAGAATACAATGCCAATATCTATACGGTTAATCTTGAAGTAGCTCGACTTACAGGGATTGAATATCTTTATCGCGCCAAGTCTGAGGCCGGAGTAATCACACCCCAAGAGCAGGCGCGCTGGCAGGCAGTTAGCGCTGATCTTCAGATGAAGATAAACGAGAGTGCGAGGCTTCAAGAATTAAGGGCACAGTTATAGTGGGTAACCTTACTAAAAATTTGTCAAGATATGAGTTTGAATGCGCTTGCCAATGTGGGTGCGATACTCTTGATATGAAAACCGCTGAGATTATTCAGGAAGTTTGTAATTATTTTACTTGCCGAGTAACTATAAATTCTGGGCATAGATGTGAAAAACATAACTCAAAGGTTGGGGGTGGTAAAAAATCTCAGCATCTATACGGTAGAGCCGCAGATTGTCAATTTCATAATGTGCCTACCGATATAGTGCATAAGTATCTTACTGTTGAATACCCAGATAAATATGGGTTTGGTTTGTATGAAACGTTCAATCACATTGATTCTAGAACTAACGGCCCAGCACGGTGGGGTGAATAATGCCGCTTAAGAAACTAGAATTTAAAAGCGGGGTAAACAAAGAGCGTACTCAGTATTCTTCCGAGGGGGGTTGGTTTGACAGTGATAAAGTACGGTTTCGTCAAGGTTTACCCGAAAAGATAGGTGGGTGGGAGCAAATTTCAACAGCTACCTTTCTTGGTGTATGCCGCTCTTTATGGAACTGGGTAACTCTTGGCGGGCAGAACATAGTAGGGGTTGGTACTCACTTAAAAATGTATCTCGAACTAGGTACTTCTTATAGTGACATAACCCCTATACGTGTTACTACTAATGCGGGGGACATTACTTTCGCGGCTACTGATGGGTCTACCGCTATAACAATTACAGATACTGCACATGGGGCCTTACCCAATGATTTTGTTACTTTTAGTGGTGCTGTTTCTTTAGGTGGAGTTATAACCGCTGCGATACTGAATAAGGAATACCAGATAGACGATGTAGTTGATACTAACGACTATAAAATAACGGCACTTGATGCCAATGATGCGGCTATAGCTGCGAACTCAAGTGACACAGGTAATGGAGGTGCTGCTGTAATAGGTGCGTACCAGATACCTAGTGGTTCAGATATTGAAGTACCAACGGCTGGTTGGGGTGGTGGGGCATATGGTATAGGTGTATGGAGTACGGGTGAAACAACAACGAGTAACTTACGTTTATGGGGGCAGTCTAACTTTGGCGAGGATTTATTATTTAACCCTCGTGGTGGGGGGTTGTATTACTGGGACGCAACTAATTTAGTAGCTACTCGTGGGGTTAACGTTACTTCTTTAACTGGAGCTACGGACGTGCCTACGCTGGTACTTTTTAGCTTGGTGTCTGACATAAACAGGTTTGCCTTTGTTTTTGGCTGTAATGCTGCTGGTACAAGTACGTTAGACCCACTACTTATCCGTTGGTCAGATAAGGAAGATGTAGCCGATTGGACTCCCACAGCTACTAACGAGTCTGGGGACTTGCGGTTATCGCATGGGTCTAGGATTGTTACTGCAACCCAAGCTCGTCAAGAAGTGTTGGTATGGACAGACACCGCATTATATGGATTACAGTATTTAGGCCCCCCTGAAGGTTGGGGGGCACAGATATTAGGTACTAACAGCTCCATAATAAGCCCGAACGCCGCTGCGTACGTGGGCAATACTGCGTTTTGGATGGGGCAAGATAAGTTCTATTTTTACGATGGCACGGTTCAAACGCTCATCTGTGACGTGCGGCGGTTTATTTACAACGACATAAATGAAACTCAGTTGGGTCAGACATTTTCTGGAATTGTAGAAGAGTTTAATGAAGTCTGGTGGTTCTATTGCTCGGCTGGAGTAACGGCGATAGATAAGTATGTATTATACAACTACGTCGAGAAGTCATGGGCTGTTGGAACCCTCGCCCGTACCGCATGGGTAGACTCGGGGCTTAGAACTAATCCTCTGGCTGCTACGTATACTAATAACCTTGTGTATCACGAGCTGGGTAATGACGACAAAGAAACAGGCACCACTGCTGCTATAGCAGCGGAAATTACGTCCTCTGAGATTGATCTGGATGACGGGGACAAGTTCATGTTCATTAACCGAATGCTGCCCGATGTTACTTTTGAAGGCTCTGATGCTGCCAGCCCCGCACTTACTATGGAACTGAAGCCAATGACCAATGCGGGTTCGGGATTTTTAGCTACTCCGTCCGAAGGTGGCAATAGTAGCGCTACGGTTACTAGAACATCCACATCGGTGATAGAGCAGTTTACAGATCAGGTATACGTGCGCGTGCGCGGGCGACAGTTGGTAGTGAAAGTTAGTTCTTCTGCTGAAGGAGTTGCATGGCAGTTAGGTTCACCGCGTGTAGATATGCGCCCAGATGGACGTAGGGGGTAGTCATGTCGCATGTTGAATTAAAGCGAGTAGCGCCCCCAGCTTTGCCGAACGCCCCGGCAGACTATAAGAAAATGAATTTCGACCAGCATAATAATGTGCTGCGTTTGTATTTCCATTCGCTTGATAACGTAATAGAAGAGCTTATTTCCGATACGGCAGGCGCATCAAGGAAAGCATACGCAGCTAAGACTGCTGCATACACCATAACAGAGTTCGATTTCTTAGTTGAGTGCACCGGCACATTTACCGTTACGTTGCGAACCGCAGTAGGAATTGCAGGACAAGAATTTCAGGTTAAAAACAGCGGTACTGGAACTATAACATTAGTCCCTAATGGTTCTGAAACTATGGACGGTGAAGCTACTAAAATACTTGGGCAGTACGATGCTATGAAGTTTATGAGCAACGGCGCTAATTGGATAATAGTATGAGTAATGGTGACGGCCTGACTAACGACCCCATTATCAATACTACTGGGCCGAGCCTCGGTGGCTTTTATGATTGGGCAGCAGTTCTTGATGCTATTATGCAGGCAGATACTGAGGGGCAGTATACAGACGCTGAAAATAGGTTTGCGGCTTTACACAATGCCGTATGGGGTATTCGCAATTCCGATATGTCCCAGCAGGAGCAAGTTGATGCTGTTGCAGAAATATTAAGGGAGTCTGGATTCAGTGCTTATGCTATAGAAGACGTTACAGATTATTCTTTCGATGATGTAATGACCGAGCTTGAGGCGGGAGGGTACGATGTTAGCGGTAATCCGATTACTGAGGTAGATGCGGGCGAAAGTCCGTTTGCTACTGATTTAGCGCCCGCAGGGGGGATAGGTCCCACGGCAGCAGAGCAGGAATACACAACCGCAAGGGACAATGCAATTTCTACGGGGAATATCAGTACTTTATCTGACGAACATTTAGCTAGGTATATTGAAGAAAAAACTGCAGGGTTGGGTACTTTTTCCCAGAATGCTTATGATCGTGATTCATGGGAATACGCTGAAGAGTTGGGGAGATTACAGGAAGAACTACGGGGTTTAAACGAAGAAATGCAGTCAAGGGGTGCAACGTTTGACCCCGGTGCGTTGTGGGGTGAGGTATTAGGTGCTGGTGGTGTGGGTATAGGTACTATTGCTGACATTTTAGGCATCCCAGTACCTGATGAATTGATATTCCAACCCAATATGCCGGGGGCTACAGTTGTATGGGGAGACCCACAAGGAACTGCTCCATATATACCTACAGGTACTGCTGGAACTACTCAAACGGGCGTACAAACCGGAACTATCTGGGATTATGTAGGCCGAGAACTTCTTGGGGGTGGATGGCTTGAAGGTGGTGTAACTTGGGACGACGTAGTGGACATTATAACAAGTGGTGTGTCTACAGGAGTGCTTACGAAAAATGTGGCCTTTGATGATGACGATATTACTCCTGAGACTCAAGTTACTGTAGATTTGGGCGGTGATGATGACTCAGTAGCCGACCCAGATGGTGCCCCTATAGTTATAGGTGATGGTGATGATGACTCAGTAGCCGACCCAGATGGTGCCCCTATAGTTATAGGTGATGGTGATGGTGCCCCTATAGTTATAGGTGATGGTGATGGTGATGGTGCCCCTATAGTTATAGGTGATGGTGATGGTGATGGTGATG
>Ga0098033_1000229_pt1 | contig 28068 bp, 27 predicted proteins | sample 1_EtaG_FD_75049 | JGI IMG/M metagenome (GOLD analysis project Ga0098033, IMG submission 75049) | Marine viral communities from the Subarctic Pacific Ocean - 1_ETSP_OMZ_AT15124 metaG | ecosystem: Environmental > Aquatic > Marine > Oceanic | place: Pacific Ocean | collected 2015-01-07
AGCTAAGCAGACTGACCCTGAACTTGTAAAGGGGTGGGAAAATTTAGACCAAAAGACTCAAAATTTTGCTAAAGAACAAGCTACTAAAACTTATGGTACTGAAAATGAAAACCTTGCTATAGGTTTCAAAGTAGCTAAAGAATTAGGGATTGATGTTGAGAAACAACAAGAATATGCTGAAAGATATGCTAAAGAAGTTTCTGATAGAGTAAGGACAACTCAGGGTCCTGCTTCTGCTGAGGATGTCAGTCCATTAGCTCAAGAGGTTAACAAGGAAAGAACCAGAGAATTAGAGGAGAATTCATCTCGTACATCTGAGCAGGATAACCTTGATGTAGGGTCAGAACTTGTAGAAGTTCCCGACTTTACTTATCGTACAGAAAATTTTGTTAGGCGTTCTCTGAATGATGTGTGGGAAGCTGTAGATGTTGGCAAACAAACCCGGAAGATAGCTGAAATAAGTGGCGACCTTGAGGGTCAATGGAAGGATATGCTAAATCAAGCTTTTACTGATAATATAAATCCTTCTGATAAGATGGTTAATTATATCAATTCAAAGTATGGCAGAGCACTTAATGAGGAAGAGCGGGCATTTTGGAGAAGCTTAGGGAATACTAAGCTAAAGACAAGAAAAGTTCCATTACTTACTTGGGATAATGGAAGTATAAGGCGAGTTGAAGATGTTCCTGAAGGCGAAGGTATTGTTCCTACAAATCTTGCAGGAAATAAAAAACTTTTATATGAAGAACCTAAGATTATAGACAGGGTTTATCAAGAGCTTGTTCAGGACCCCAGAGCAGAGGCTTATTCGGTTTTAGACCATGCTGTATTTAAGACCCCACAAGGACAAAAAGAATTTAATCTTAACGATGTTAAGAAGCATTTTATAAAAGAAGTAAAGAAAGACCCTCTAATGAGGGAGATGTCTGAGAGTGGAAATTGGGAAGATAGAGGATTGTTTTGGCAGGCAGTAGATAATATGGAAGCTAAGTTCCACAGCGAGAACTTTTTAAGTATGGATGCGAGAGGTGAGTATTACTTTAGTGGAAAAGGTGATGCAGCACGACAGTATTTCGTTAAGTATCATCCAAATAGCGGTAATTCTCCTGAAGCAGTAAACAAAAATCTTTCATTATTAAGAAGCATTTTTAAAGAGCATCATGTTGAATGGGATTTAAACTATGGACAAAGTAGGAGAGAGTTTGTAAATGAATTTGCTGGACATAATATGCTAACGCTTGGTAAAAAGTTTTCAGAGATGTATGATAGAGCCTTTGTATCTAATATAATGTATGAAGCGAGTATGAATGGATTCCAAATTAACAAAGCTGGTTTGAAAAAAGTTCTGGATGTTGGATTTATAAATGATGCTAAGAATTTTAATAAGCGTGCACAGATTTGGTTTACAACTGGTATCTCTTCAAACCCAGAATATATAAGAGGATATTTAGCAACTAAAAATAATGGAAAGATGGCTTTAGATGGCGAAGACAATTATAATATTAAATTAGTAGAGGACTTTGATGAAAAGCTTTATTCAGATGGTGCTATAGTAGCTCATCCTGATGTAATTGATGCAATGAATGTAGACTATGGATTGCCTATGGGTGGCGGTTCTGTAAAGTCATTTATTGTAGCACCGAATTCAAAGTATGGAGCAATACTTGGGAAGTATATGATACATTCTGCTCCTGATAATTTAAGATTGTGGATGGAAAATAATAATGTACATATGGTTGTTCCAAGGTCTTCAGCTAAACAAATTGGATTAAGAGGTCAACTTCGTACTGATGAAAAAGGAGACCACTATAGAACTCTTGGTAAGATGGTTTGGAAAAACGGTAGAATTACTATGGAAGGAACTCCGACTGAGAAACAGAATTATAAAGTACATGCTTATGACTTTAAGGGCGTTTTCTCTGAGAAGAATGACAGGCATACTATGGAAGATGTGTCTCTTCCAAAGCAGATGCAGTCCAATCTTACACCATATACTTATAGTACGATGCAAGTACCTAAAGGGCCTGAACGGGATAGGATAATAGCTCAAAATCGTGAGGTTATTGATAATATGTATGATGGGCTTTCTTCTCGAAGTTTTGAAGGAGACCTAGAAATGAATAGAAAAGCTGAATTATTAGCTGCTAATCCTCAAAAGAATGCCCATCTCCTTATGGAACTTGAAAAGAACTTTGAAAGTATAGGTGTACCTGTTCTTATAAAAGCCATGAAAGAGCCGGGCAATGAACAATTTGCTAATATGGCTTATAATAAAATGCAAAGAGCTAATGATGAATTTGTCAGGTCTTTGGTTGAAGAAGGCGAAATGACCTATGATGAAGCTGATTTATATAGGAGTGAAGTAGCGGAACAGTTAAAGCTCCATGAAAAGCTTATGCAACACAGTCCTGATAGCTTAGCTGGTATTTTTCATAAATTTGGTAGAGATTACAGGATGAGTAGTACAAGGAATTATGTTGTCAAGCGACTTACAAGACCTAAGGTTGGCAATAGTTTCTCTTCAAGAATGCGTCCTTATGATATATCTCTTCAGAATAGGGGAGTTGAGGAAGGACCTACTAAGGTCTTAAAGACTTCTAAAGGGGAAGATTTGTTTTTTCTTGATGAGGACTTTAAAGAATTTGAAATCTATTCAACAGTATGGAATGGTAAGGCTAAACTTGGTGAAGTTTGGGATAATTATCGTGCTGGTTTTTATGGTGTTAATCAGGCTAAAGTAAAAGAAGTTTTAAGAAGTGCTCTTACTCGTGTCCCTATGGACAGTATGAGTGGTTCACATATACTTGACTTTGGTGGTTTTACTGGAGTGCGAGGTTATGGAGTATTGTTACATCCAAAAACAATGGATGCTCTTGGTGGTGCTGACCTTGATGGAGATAAAGCTTTTGGATTCTTTGGTTCTGAAAAATATGGATTTAAAAAAGCTTGGAAAGATTTATACCATGCCCAGAAGAATGAGGGTGAAGGGATAAGGTCTGATGAATTAAAAGCTAAGTATAGAGAAAATTTTGTTACAGGGATGGATGCTACAGTACAAGAGTTTTCACATCCTTTTTATCAGTATTCTCCTCACACAAGAAAACGAATATCCGAAGCTGCTTATACAGGTAGAACGAGTCTTGGTCCAACAGTTGTAAATCGTGCTACTCTTAATGCTGCATGGTCTGCTGTTAGAGGTTCTAAGGATGGAATATTTGAGTATGATACGACTATGCAAGGATTGACTACTCCAAGTGCTGGGATTAGACCTGTTCCAGTAGATGACTCTTCAAAGCCATTAATGAGCAGTTTACCTGTTAAAGGTGATACTCCAACAATGTTTTATACTGGCGTAGGCTCAAGAAATACTCCTCCAGAAGCATTAAAAGAAATGACTGCTCTTGCAAAAGAATTAGAAAAAGCAGGATATACTCTGAGAACTGGGAATGCAGGTGGAGCAGATGCTCAGTTTAGAGGTGCTGCAAGAAAAAAAGAAGTTTATTATCCTAAAGATGCTAATGCTAAAGCAAGAGCTATAGCACAAGAAATCCATCCTATAGGGAAAAATCTTACCCCAGAAAAAGGATTAGATTTACATGCTCGAAATACATTCCAAGTCTTTGGAAAGAACATGAATAGTCCTTCTGACTTCGTAATTGCTTGGACTCCGGATGCAGCAGAGAGCTATACACAGAGAGGTAGAAATACTGGAGGTACTGGACAGGCTATAGAGCTTGCTTCAAGAAGAGGTATCCCTGTTATAAATCTTGCAAGTCCTAATTGGCGTGCTAAGTTAGATACTGTATTATCTGGTAAGAGTGAGGTGGAATTACCCAGTTATCAAACAGAGGGTGCTATTAAGGTTCGTATGATTCCACTTATTGACGCAGAGAATATGAGATTATTTAGGGAGAAGGCAAGGGCTGCTATCAGCTTTGCGTCTGACCCTATGGATGAAGGTGGTTTAAAGAGCAGGGCTATTTTCTTTGATGAGCTTGCACAGCATCTTTTTAAATGGGAAGTTTATGACCCAAGAACTGGAGCAGTTATAGAAGATTTAACAAGAAGTTACAATGATGTTAAGTCTGGTGATTTCAACAAGAATAGACGTATGGGCATTGTTAAAATAATGTCTGATATTAATAGTAAGTTATACGGGAAAAATGTTATCGAAGGAAGAAGATGGTCTTTCTTTGAAGTTCAGGATGCTCTTGAGTCAGGACAAAAGATTCACCCAGAAGGAAGAAATAATATGCTTTCTAAGTTAGCTGAGTCTTTACATGGTGTAGATTATTCTGATGGAGTATTTAATAGGGTAAATTTTAAGGCTCTCGGTGAGATGTATCAGACTCATGAAAAAGGAGTTGATAAGTTTAGATGGCTCAGAACCTTGCTTGGAAGAAAACATATGTTTGTTCCAAAGGGGAGGTTTACTGATTTTGTGAATGAGTTTAACTTACATACTACTGAAGGAATGTATGAGGCTACTAATAGAAGGCATCCCAATTGGAATAAAACTCATAAAATATTGACTGAAAGGTATAAAGATGGGCCAAGAAAAGGGCAATTTAAATGGGGTATAATGAATCGTAATCGGTTTATGGAGAAGAATATAGAAGACCCTGAGTACAAAAGGTATGTTCTGAATTATATAAAGAAGCAGGCTGAGGATTTTGTTGTCAATGATGTGTCCGACATCACAAGTATGAATCTTCTAAGGAGATATGGCGATAGACTCGCTGACAGTCCTGTACTCGAAAGTATTGTAACTGAAGTAGAGGATATAAAAAGAAGAAGTTATCTCATGGCACGAAAGAAGTCTAACATGAGAGATATTGACGACATGTCATTAAACCCAGCAGAAAAGGATTTACTTAAAAAAATAAGAGGACACCTTGAGCTAGATGAAGTTCCTGTTGAAAATCTACATTCACAAGCTCAAATTGACCAGAGGATTACAAAATTTAAGAACGATAAGAACCTTACTCCAGATGAAAGAGCATTTATGGATGCTGCATTACTTTCAAGTGTGAATCGTGGATATCATGATTTGATTAAAGAGGTAGAGACTACGTTCGATAGTCAAAAAATGTCTAAACTCTTTAAGCAACAGTATGACAGTATGATTAAAAATAAGGATAATACTACCGTTGCAAGGGTTGGGTTTGCAAGTTCAGCTGTTGACCCAAGAGTTTTAGCTGAATATATGAAAGAGTATAAAGGCTTATGGAACAAGGCTTCTGTTATAACTCCGAGAGAAAAAACACGGGTTATCGAGGAAGCTAAAGTTGCAGGGGGAGATAGAATTATACTTGATGAACGTGGGAATACTATTGAGGCTTCAACATTAGAAAATCCCGAACAGGATAAGCTTACCCAGCAATATCTTGATGAAGCTAAACCTTTTGAAGGTTTACATGATGGTACATTGAAAGGGGATGCTCAGACTATATTCTACTCTATAAAGAGTCATTTGGCACATTATAACAATAAAATTGGTAGAGACTTGAATGCCGTAGTTCGTGATGTGGTCGGAAAAGATTTAAATAGTATGAATCTTGAAGACTGGAGAAATATGGACAGATATTTTAACCAGATAAGAACTGGTACTTGGTATCAACGATTCTTTGATAATGTTATAAGTAAATCACCTGAGATTAAGAAAAGATATTATCATATGTTTCCTGAAGCTATAAATAGGGATATGATGCGATATGAATTGGAGCTTATGGAGGTAAGAAGACCATATATTGATAAAGAAGGGAATGAAAAGATTGGCCCTGCTTTAAAACCTACTGGTGTAGTAGATATGCTCCAAAGATATGTCTATTCTTCTCAGGAAAATGCTATAAATATAGGGCAAGAAAAGAAAAAAGAATTAAAAGAAGCACTCAGACCTTATATTGACAGTATTCCTGAAGGCAGAGCCCTCTATAGAATGGCTGTTAGGATTAGGGAAGCAAAACATTTAGGAGACCAACAGTTTGATTATAAGAAGTATCTTAGGGAAGAGTCAGAAAAGGTTAATTGGAATGTATTAAAAGAAAAGCAATTTGGAATCCTTGTTGGTGATGAAAGAGTTATGATGACTGGCAGACAAGTTGTTGAAAATATAAATGATATTATTAGTAAACAGAATGAATCTGTCTATAAGTGGTTAGCTGGTGATAAGGAGAAGGTAGACCATTATATAAATATGGATGATGGTACTCATGAAGGACTTGTAAGAATGAAGAATGCTTTCTTAGAAGACTTAAAGAAGGCTGCAAGAGAGAATAAGCCTATGGATATTGAGTTGGGTATAGATGGATTAAATAGAATTGCTAAGAGGATTCTTATTTCTCAAGTTCCTGCAGCTGGCAGAGCTGAGGCACAAAAAGCTCTTAGGGAAAATTTACAAATTGATACTACTGGTGATTTGGGTGCAGAAGGGTATTTCCCTCATGTCAATTTTAACCGTGGACAGGCAAGAAAACGTCTTCTTGAAAGTATCGAGAGGACTTTAGACGATAAAAGCGTAGACCCGGCTGAAAGAGATAAGAAAGTTCAGGGTCTTATTCATCATTATAAGCAAATGACTGGTGATTGGGTTACTAAAGATGAGATGGGGAATAGATGGGACGAGATAGGTGACCATTTGGCTAATATAGCTGACAAAAAAACGTCATCTAAAGAATATATTCAATGGTATAAGAGTAAAATGAGGGTTGGTAATCAGTACAAGCGGAGTACAGAGCCTATACCCGGATGGGATATAGACCCAGAAGCTTATGATTTCTATATGAAAAATGTTGTTGATACCTTCTATCGTATTACATCTCAAATAGCATCTCGTTCTTTAATTAATGATTGGTCTGCTGATTTTTATCACAGAGCTGGTAAAGATGCAAAACTTACTAATTCTTGGAGAAACTTCCTTAGGCTCTATGTACAGGATAGTATGGGTTATCCCAGTCAAATACCGGAAAGTGTCCTTAATGACCCCAATATGAAGCTTAAAGGCACACCTTACGCATGGATGGCTGACAGTAATGTGTTAGATAGGGTAAATAAGATAGCTGCTAAGCTTGGGATACGCCAAAAGAAGAATTTACCTAAAGGCTTAAAAGGATTTGGATATAAGGATTTATCAGCTTGGACAAATCTTGAAGCTAAGTATCAGTTAGCTACATTGTTAGCACATCCCAAAAGTTCAATAGCTAATTTATATGGCGGTACTTCGATGACTGTAATAAGTACTGGTTGGGAAAACTTTAGAAATGCAAGAAAGATTGATTATTTAAAAAATACAGTTAATTCTAAATGGAATCGTATGGAGGATGTTGAAGAATGGGTAACTAGTCATGGTGTTATTGAAGAGTTTTTGAGATACGAAGCTGATATTAACCCTCAAGTTAAAGATGAGAAATGGGGACGATTCTTTGAGGATGCTATGTCTAAAATCAGAAAAGACCCTAACATGAGTGATACCACTTTAAGAGAATTGTCCAAGAAGCATGGTTTATCTGATAAAGTTTATCAATTTGCAGCCTCATTTATGAGAGTTCCTGAAAGAATACTCCGTAGAGACTCATTTGTAGCCCACTATTTACAAGCTAAGGATAAATTTGGGGGTGCTATAACCGATTTTAACGACCCTTTCCTAATTGAGATGGCTAAAAAGGGTGTAAAATCAACTCAGTTTTTATATTCTGCTCCTTTTAGACCAGCTTTTGCAAGGACTGCCTTAGGTAAAGTCATGACAAGGTTCCAATTATGGGCTTGGAATAGTGTAAGATTTAGAAATCAGATACTTAGAGAAGCTGAAGTCAGGGGTTGGAAAGAAGGAACTCCTGAGTTTGCCAAGTTTAAAAGATTAGCTACTCATGATTTATTTGTTTATGGAATGGCTGGTATATTTATGTATTCACTCTTTGAAAATGCCTTACCAGCACCTTGGAATTGGTTTCAGGATACTGCAGATTCATTATTTGGAGATGACAAGGAAAGAGAAAGGGCATTCTTTGGTGCTTATCCTTCTCCATTACAACCATTACAAATGGTAACACCTCCAATTGCAAGACTACTACCACCAATGTTTAAAGGTATGGTGACTGGGGATTATGACAAGTTAGCTAATTATTATGTTTGGACAATGTTCCCATTTGGAAGACTTGCAAAAGATGTAGCTGGACCGGGTGGAGTAATGCAAAATCCTGTCTATGGAGTATCTAAGCTTACTGGCATTCCTTATGTTCAGTTTGTTAAGCAAGTTAAGCAAGGTTTAAAAGAAGACGAGGAGTTAAAAGGTGCCTAAGTCTGAACTAGAGCAACAAGGTACAGCTGCAGCATTTGCAATAGGAGGAGCAGGTTTATTAGGGCAAGCTATACAAGACCCTAATTTTAAACAAATGACTACTGCTAATATGCATAATTACTTACCCGGATTTTATCGAAAGGGAATATCTACTGCTAGTAGATATACTAAAGCTGGAAAAGAGGCAGTACGAGGTGGTGGAAGTGCTATAAAGCAAGGTCTTAACCCAAGAGAATCATATGCTTATAAAAGTAGTGGGATTAGTAATCGGTTAGCAGGTAAGATTACTGAAAACCATTTAACTATAGAAAAAATAAAACAAAGATATTTAGTTGACCCTAACTATACATTTAAACAGGCACAAACAGACCTAACTTTTCAAGTAAAAGAGTCTCATGCTAAGATTACTAATGACTATTCGAATGCCAGACTTTTTAAAGGAGCAAGAGGACAATCTCAGACTTTGAAAGATTACGTTGCAAGAAAGGGAGCAAGGAAGGGAACAATACCTTTTGTAGAAAACAGCACTATAAGTAAGGCCGCTGCTGAAGTAGGTAGACAAGAGCTTGTTTATATGAGAGATTTACAAGGAATAAATCCTAATCAAAGAGTAGCTCTATTAAAGTATGGAAGACAAGCTATACAAAATCCTTTAAGGGGGATACAGTTTGAACCAAGGGTTTATAATGCTTTTAAACAACTGGCTGTTCTTAGGGCTGAGAAACAGTTAACTCATTCTAGTTTTTTAAGTGTTATTGATGATGTAGGCTTATTAGGTGACCCTAAGAAACCATTGTTTCGTCAATTGTCTAAGACAAAGATAGCTTTTAATTTATCACCAGCTATTAAAACAAACTTTGATTGGGGTGGTTATAATGGTGTAGTCGTATGGGATTCAAAAAAACCTGACGTTGTCAAATTGTTAGCATCAGATAAGAGAGATTTATTCAATGTAAAGATGAAAAGACAAGCTCTTAATTATGTAGAGCCTCAGACATTAAAGTTAGCAAGTTTTGAACAGGATTTTAATAAAGCAGTTGCCAAAGTAGAGAAATCTGTAGAAAAAGGAATTACAGACGAGAAGCCTAAGAAAAAAACTACCCGTAAGGGCCCTAGGAAACAAACATCTCGGTTGGATTACTTGAAAAGGAGAGTTGAAGGGTTAAAAAATAAATTATATACTACAGGTAAATTAACTAATGCAGAATTAGCTTTACTTGAAACAAGAAAAGGCGGGATTGAGAGTGTTGATAAATTAGGGAAAAACCATAAGAGTATTATCAAGGCTCAAGAAAGACTACTTGAACAGAGAGATAAAGCTGTTTCAAGAGCACAAACTGGTTCTCGTCACTATAAAGGGTATGTAAGTAAAAGTTGGATGCCTAAAAGATTAATGATAGGAAAAGGAATCCTTGGTCTTGGATGGGGTGCTGCTCAGCTAATGGCAACACTGCTTGAAGATTGAGTCCTATCTCAGGTCGTTATTTTAAAAAAAAATAAGTTTAGAGAGCAAGGGGAGGGTTAAACCTCCCCTTTTGGTTACGTTTGCTCTTTAGGGAAGTTAACGTTTTTCTACTTGCTGTCCCACGGAAATTCAAGATAATCCTCATACCAATTTCTTAGTTTCTTTTGTCCACTTAGGCTTGGTAGGTAAGCAACAGTCCAAGCTCGTTTTACTTTACTTGTTTCAATATAGCATACGCAGTCGTGTTGTATAATTGGTACTGCTAAAATATCAGCTCTATGACAGTTTCTTACATTTATTTCTATTGATGTGTTCTTAGCAGGGTAAATATGAACCTTACATTGTACACTTTTTATAAGTTCGCCATTCGATACAAGTAAATCAATTCCATTGTCATCTACGATGGGTTCGTAGACGTCGTAACCCTTCTTTAATAAGTCAATGGCGACTCTTAGTTCGCCTATTCTTCCTTTGCGTATACTAAACAAATCATCAGGGCGGGCATATTAGTGCCAACCAATCCTTGCTAACTAAACACTTGCCAATACAAACTACTTAATTCAGTTAGTCCCGCCCTATATTTTTCCTGCTTTCTTAATCTTTGCTGCGAGCTTTTTGAGTTTTGCATATTTTTCACTAATCCCTGAATTAATATAAGTATTAGTCGATAAGTCATCCAAGCATTCATGTAATAGCATAACTTCCTCTTCTGAAATCTTGACTGGTTTTACATGAGGTTGTGCCATGCTATATGGAGGGCCTCTAAAGTTCCCTTCTTCTTCAGCTTTTTTAATTTGGAGTAATTTAGCTGAAAGATAAACACAGGTATCGAGTATTTCTTCTATACTTTCTTGAATCCATTCTCTTCCGTCTGCTGGGTCAAGCTCTTCTCCATATTTCTTAGCTCCGTTTTCAAGTCTGGTCTTGATTAAATCAATTATTTTTTTGTTCATTTTCTTTTTCCTTAGCAAATAGCCATTTTGTCACAAAGTCTCTTACTTTATCTTCTGCTTTTCTCCAGTATTTTTTAGGCTTGCCATTATACAATTCACCATCTGCAATAAATTCGATAGAAATGTAATGATTATCTTTTGCATCCAGTGATGAACCATATAATACTTCAACTAGAAAAGGATATTTGTCATCCAATTTTCCATGATATGTTGTTACCTGTGTATATTCATCTTTCATTTTTATATGCATTGACATTAATATCTCCCTCCTTTGGCTAGTTTTCTTAGTAAATACTGCTTGACTTCCATAGACTGTTTTGAAATCCATTTTACAATCTTTAGAAAGTCCTCTTCGTTGAGAGGTCCTTTTCTGCTATTACAACTTCTACAAATTAACTGCAGATTTTGTTTAGTAGAGTCTCCTCCTTTGGTTAACGGAACGATATGGTCGCAGACAATGGTATTAATTCTTAATATTTTATCGCAGTACCGGCATTCTTTGCCGTAGAACCTAAAGAACAAGTCCTTTAAATCTTTGCTGCTAATATCAAATATCACACCACTGTCATACGACCTTCGCTTAAGCGAACTTTTTAAAGTTGAAATCTTCCTTAAAAGCTTCTTATAGACTCTTTCCCAAAACGTCTTGTGAATGGGATAAAGTACCTGCTTAAATCGTTCCTTCTCTTTCATTTAGCCGGGGTTAGACTCCAGCTTGTACTCAGCAAAATTCCTATTGCGATTTTTAACAATGGTCGTGGAAATGTCCAAGCCATCTTTTCTTAGATTGTGTATTACAGCGGCAAGTCTCATAGACCCCCATCTGTGTAACGCATCCATGGGAGTAATTGTCTCTCCTCTTAAAAGTGCATTATGGATATTTTCCTGCTGAGTTATTTGTCGTTGATTTGGTCTGTATACCATTAGCTATCGACTCCAAGTTGTAGGGTTAAACTAACACGGTAGAATCCAGTACTTAATAGTATGAATCCTCCTCCTTCGTCATGATTAAACTGAATTCCAAATCTTATAAAAGTTAATAGATTAATTAAATATCCACCTTTTATTGTTATCACATTAAAAAGCTTATTAAACTTCTGTTCATCTTCATTCAAAACTTTTTCGAATGAGCTTCTATCCATTTGTTCACTCATGACCTTCTTACCCGTTTGACTTTGAAAATTTCAATACCATCAGGTAATGCTTTACCTGCTTTATCTGCTGATATTGCTGCATTACGAGCTTTTACTTTATCTATACTCTCTTTGATTTCTACCTTTATAAAATCCTTTGAACACATTGTTGGATTAACATCTACTGGTCCATAAGTTTCGTACATTTTATATCTTGCAACGTCCGTTTCCCAGACACCATCTTCATTTCCAACCTCTTCAATTACCATTGGTAACAAGACTTTATTTACAAAATCCTTAAATCTTATTACAGCATGTTTTCTTCGTTTTAACCTGTCAATTTCATTTTTCAAGGCGTCTACTTCAGCATCAATCAAATGTTCTTTTCGCTTTACTTCTAAAACAACATGGTCAACCTTATCAATCTTATTTCTTACTTCTAATTCCAATGTTTTTCGTGATTTTTCGTATCTTGTCATTGCTTCTGTATAATTCTCGGAAGGGCTGTCTTCAGTTTTTGATATATAATCAATGTAATTTTCATTGTCAATGTAATCACCGATAATATCTTTTGTCGTTCTTTTAACTAACTTCATTTTGTCCTCCATTAGTTGCTTTTAAACGGAAAGAAGGAGTCCATTCCAAACTGTGATTATTGAATAAGTCTCCATCACTGTTCTTGAACAACTCCAGCTTTTTCTTTTTATCCTTAGCATCTCCTGTTATACCAAGAACTTTTCTTGATGCATTTTCTATAGCACCACTTCCTTTTCCTGCATACATATCCATAATCTGTTCTCTGGAATAAGCACGGCTAATTTGTGAAATCTGGATTATAATTATATCCATATTTACAGCCATGCTGCTTAGCCTATGGGAAATGTATCTTATAGATTCGTATTCTCCACGAATATGTTTGGGTGGTTCAACGAGGTCTATATAATCAATTATAACAAGCCTTGGGTCAGTTTTTCGTATCATTTCAGCTATTTGTTCAACACTTGGACTTACGGTAGTAACATTGATATGATTTAATTCATTCTTATGAAATTGCCATAATTGTTTATAATGAGCAGTCACTTCTTTTTTACTTTTATCACTTAGTATTTGAAGATGTCTTCTATGCATATACCATTCTGAAAGTTCAAGAGACAGATATAGGGTTGGAATTTGTAATGCGGGGTCAATGATATCTTCTTTGGTATTATATCCTAACGCTATATTTTGAGCCAGAGTAGTTTTTGAACAACCAGTAGCTCCAAAGATAGTTACTAATTCGCCCGGATAGATATCACAATCAATCTGTTCAGACAATCCAAGTAATTTACCGAGCTGGATAATTCTTCCTCCAAAGTTAGTATCCATTCGAGTCTCTAATGATTTCTGCATATCAGCAGACTGGAAAATATCAATGCTATAGTCCTTATTCTTATAGTAAACACATTTAGGATTACAATGTGAAGCCATAATATGGTCGTTGCACTTATACATGTATCCCCTGTTATAAGTATCTTCAATCTTTTTAAGAACTAAATGTTCATCTAATGCTTTATTATTCCAATGTAAAATAGCGGACTTTGCAGCATCAGAGGTTATTCCAGACTTTCTATAGTGAGCAGCTAATCTTAGTATAGTATTATTTCGTGTGCCTTGAACTGGGCCGAGCTTATATGCTGTTTGCATACAAGTTACAAACTTGGAAGGTTCCGTTACGCTTGCTAAAGTTCGGATACCGGGAATTGATTTTTTAACAAAATCTTTTAATTCACCTTCTCCATCTATTTCTTTTTCAATCTGATAATCTTCTATTTGTATTCTTTTCTTAGCAAGTTTATGTATATCAGTATAGTCCTTCATAAAAATAGTATTTTTACTAATTGGAATTTTATAAAGGTCAGTTTTTGCATTCAAGCTTGCATCGCATCTTATCATTGCAGTTCGCATATAAACCGAAGCATCAACGTAGCTAAACATACTTTTCATTGTTTCTTTTACTATATAAGGAAGGTCCCGTGACTTTTCAAAACCAAAGGTATCAGCATGTATCATTATATGATAACCAGTGCCACTAAAATATATACAATAGTTACTTTCTTTTGCACCGTAATCTTCTAATTCATAAATTAGTCCTCTTACAGTATCGAGAGTAAACTCGTCTGTATTCTGACCTTTGTCAATGTCAATAGGTACCCAATCTATTCCTCTTGTCCCAAGAAAATCCTTGAGACTCCCCTTGATTTTTCTGTAATCAATAGCATCTTCGTAATAAAGATATGTGCTACGATATACAGCTTGCTTTTCGCCTTCATTATATATCAAATCAGGCAATGTATCAAGGGGAATCAGCAGCCCTCGTTTTCGTGGACTGCCGATTGCCACCTCAATGTACACAGATTAACCTATCAGAAAGGAACTGTAGATGGGTTAGTAGTGGAAGGGGTGTCGCCTTCCTGAGTAGACTCACCTGTATATTCTTTTAGGATGCCTTTTTGCCGAAGGAAGGCTACATAAGACTTTAAGTCAGCTATCCCTTTTGTCGTATTCATAACGATTTTGGGACAAACTCTGGTGTATGCCTTTCCTTTGTCGGCAACCCATTCCTTATAAACAAATATATGGTATGGATTATTGTCAGATTTTAGTACGTCTTTGGCAATATGATTTTCGCTTAGATGTAGGTCGATTTTTGGTATAATTTCTCCGTTGTCGTCTTCCCATTCTCCTTTTACATTGGGACCACCTTTGAATCCAATGGCATCAAATAAGTAGTATATTCTATTTAATAAAGAACAACTTTTTATATTACCATCGTCTTCTCTGTCGTAGGTTCCTTTTAGAGAATAGATTACTGGATATTGGCTGATTGGTACTCTGAATGTGACATCAATAAAGATGTCTGCCCAATCGAATTCATCTGAACGCTCGTTGAAATCAACGATTTGTCCTTCCATAAATCCTCCAAATGAGCTTCCTACACTATTTACTGTTGAATTTGGTCTAAACCTTGGCATTGGCTTTCTCCTTTTCAAAGGTTAAGATTTGCTGTTTAATTGAATCATAGCTAAGCTCTAATGTTTGTTGAGCAAGAGGTTTTAACCTGCTGCCTACAGTTCTTTCATCGTAAGCTTGAAAAGATATAAAATATCCTTTACTATCTTTGTCTGCAGTACAATAACCAATCACATCAGCTTTAGCAGTTAATGCATATGCTAATCCTCTTGGTAAATCTGGAGATAATTGTACTTTACTGTCTGTAATTTGAGTACTTTTGGAATGACTGATAATAATTAAATTAGCTCCTTTACTTTTTAAGAATCCTTGAAATCTTTTAACTATATCAACGTTTCTTCGCCTTGCTTTACCCCAATCTGCACCCCACTGTCCTTCTCCCATAGCAGAAATATTCAATTCCTTTGTTACTTCTTTTTCTATCCATCCGTTTACTTCATCAATCGTATCAATTACTACAGTATCGTAAGGTAGTTTGTCCCATTCATCAAATAACCACATAAAAATTTCCTGCATAGAGTAGACTTCCATCTGTTTGCCTTTTTGTTTGCCTATCCTATGATAAAAACCTCTATTATTTGGGGCTAATATCTTTGTTTGGGGACGACCTTTTTTATCGTAGACTTGTTCGCCTTTTTCTTTTATTAGTTCCTCGGGTGGATTTAGACTGTTGACAGTTACTGTGTTAGCACCCTCAACAAAATCTACGCCTAAGTCAGTATCTATTAATAAGACACCAGCTTGGCCTTTTTCACTCCACGCACTGGCAGCAGTAGTTTTCCCAGTTTTGGGTTGACCGATGAAAAACCAAGTCAACCCTCCGGGCATTACTGACCAATCTGTGGAGATACTACGGACTTTAATATCCATGTTATTTTACTCCATTGTTATTGGTTTTACTAGATTATCTTTTTCAAGATTTAACGGCAATAGACCAGTCCAAATGTATGAATAATATGGCTTATTTGCAACGCAATTAAACACTTGATTCACTCCTAAACCACCTATAATACTGCTTGCAAATATCGTATGTTTCATTGTACAAGGAGCTGGCTCAATCTGACTGTCGGGTACCCAATGCTTTTCATAAATTTCTTCACTATTTTGAAGGAAACCACCAGTTCTACAAGTAATTGTAATCATTTCTAGACTTAAAGCACTCATTCTTAAATCAATAAAGAATGCATTCTGACATACCATAGTATGTGCATTAGAATCATGTACTATTTGTCTCCATGCTTCATAAGCTTCAAGTCTTGTGTCCATATTATCTAAACAGGTTATAACTTTGATACCCAATGGTTTACTTGAATCCCAGTTACGTTCTCCTTCCACGAACTTTGTTTTTCCATGTGAGTAATCACTAACTATATGACTTGCTGCTAATAGTTTTGAAACTCCGACATAACTGGTTGGATAAGTTGTACTGCTAAGATTATGAGCTTCTAAAGTATCATTATCCCAGCCTATTATTTTATCCCAACCCATAATGGCTAACAGGGTGACAACGGTTGAACCGATGCCACCCAAACCTATTACAGTAATTTCATTCAACAATTTCTGGTTAATCAAGTCCTTATTTCGCAGGAATCTATTCTCAAGCATATTAATACCCGTACCCAGTCCTGCTAAACAGTATATACGGATTATTGATACCAATCTTTTTCATTTGTTTAACCATCTCTTCTTGAGTCATGCCATTTTGAGGATTCCGGTATTTAGACCAGATATCTTTACCCTTCTGCATCTTATCATCCTCCAGTACAACTACATCATCAACAGCCCAACCGAAACTTCCTTGGTATCCTCCATAACCATTATATCCTGATTTAGGCTGATAGGTAGTAATTGCAGTCTCATTATCTTTCTTGATTTTCTTCGCAATAGCTTCCCATTCTTTACAGCCTTTAGCTTTTTCGATTTTTACTTCATCAGTAAATATGGTAGTCTTTCCATATTGGTCAAGATAACTGAATGAAAATGCAAATTGTTTATCTGCCTTTGTTGAAACTACCAAGCTTGGGTAGAATCCTTTCTCCGGAGCCATTTCTTCTAAAGTTCCAGTATCTGTTCCTGAAAAGAATGCACCCATATTGTGATGAGAATGCAATAATCCAATATAGCATTTCTTTAACTTCGTATCTTTTTTGTATTTCGTTTTTAATATTTTCGCAAAATCGTCTGAATCCCATTCTGTACTTGCCGTATCACCTAAATCCAAAGGATGAAAGTCCATTAATATGAAATCTTCTGGAAATCCTTGCTTGGAAATATCGGCTGCTAAATACCACGCTGGGCCAGACCATTCCTTAGTTGGAAATGCTCTGAGAAAATAATTCACTTTGTCCAGCATGGGCTGAGTGATTTGTAAGCTCATTAGAGAACTCCTTTGTTAGTTTTGTGAGGTGTGAGATTTCTTTTTCATATGTTGCTTTAACCCAGCTATTAAGAAGCTTATTCAAAGACTTATAGTCCGTAAATAATTTCAAAATAAAAGTGTTGTAATAAACATCTGACTCCCACGGATTATCATTTAACAGTTCGTATTCATCAAATTCTTTCTGATTGTAAGTATCATATATTCCGTTATATATATCTTCCATTTTATTTAATGCACCTAACTTTTTTGCAAGTATATCGTCAGTAACTTGTGCTGGATTTATATCCATCCAATGTTCATTCTCAGTATTGCTATCAATAAAAATTTGGATACATTTCATTGCTCTATCTATCATATGTGTGAATATATTTGTTGGACGGATACTATTTATGAATGCAGTTAAATGTATTACACCACCTGCTCCATTATTTAATTGCCATCCATGTTTTTTGAGCTCATATATTCTTGCATATCCAATCTTAGCCATATATCTCCAATGTTCAAATTGCTTTTCTGTTTTATCTAATCCATGTATAATATTCAAAATAGCACATGTTCTTGTTCTATCTACCACTTTTGAATGAAGATAAACTTCGTATTTAGCTAAGAATGCTTCAGTATAACATCCTGTTTCGTGTTTCTGTTGCATACATAGTCTTGCTACATTCCAAGAATAGTCATTTCTAAGGATATCAGGCCAATGACTCCTTATATATGTGGTATCCACAGCACTCCAATGACAGTTTTTCCTTCCTTGAATAACAGGAAATTGAAAACTCCGTCTGAATTGCTGATTAATATTCCAGAATGGACTTTCTGCTGACCAAGTACATAGATATCCTCTTAAATCTTTCATAAATATCCTTGCATATCCATACTCAGAATCTTTGCTAAGTCTAGAGTGCCAACCACCTAAGCAGGGTTCTCCATTTTGAATATGTGGATGTATAGCATCTATAATACTTGCAGTTCTGCTGCGACCATTTATTGTAATGCTTCCTCCTCTTAATATCCATTCAACTTTCTTTTTCGTATCAGTAATATTTTCGAAATGCATTTGTGCTTCAGGAACTAATTGAGAATAATGTCCAGTTGATGGTCTTCGTGAATAACAATTCCCAGCAGTCATATATGTAGGCCATATTTTAGTTCGATGCCTACCTCTGACACTTAATCCACCAAATTCAACCATTAAATTTCCACTTGACATTGTTTCTCTTGTAACTACAATTGGATGCATACTTGTAACAAACCAATATATTTCATCAATTCCTTTTAGAAAATCCTCTACTAATAAATAACCATAAAGGTTTTCATAATGAGTCTTTATTTGCATGCTATCGGCTAATTCAGGCGTTTCTTTTATTGCTTGTACTATTTCATCGTAAGATTCTTGTATAAATTCATGTTGAAAAGATTTCTTTAGATTAGCTCCTGTAAATGTCCAAGGAGTCCAGAAACATCTAAAATATTTGTAAAATACAGTTATGAATGCTGATAATACAAAAATGCTTTTCTTTTTCTCGTCAGATATTGTTTTAAAATGTTCTGCAATGTCCTTAGCCCATTTATTTTTAGGCCAAATAGGAACATACTGTTTGTAATCTTTAAAACTAATATCATTTAATGCTTTTTCAATTGTCACTTTCGTCCCGTAAATTACTTTTGTCTTTTGTTTTTCATTTATTTGTTCTGTTGAGAGTAACAAGGTTTCTCCTTTCGGTTGTTTTTGATAAATTATGGGATGGTAAATAGAGAATGTGCAAGGGGGTATAAAACCCCCTCACAACATTTCATCCGGAGCTTCAGCTACCAGACTCGACCTTAGCTTTCTGAAAGGAAACCAAGTCGCCATCACGAAGAGTGTGATTAGCTGGTACCGCAGATTCATCTACATAAATCTTGGTATTTTCCAATCCCATTCCCATTGTTTGGGCGATTTGAGCCGGGGTATCAGCTTCAGCATCCTGAGGTATTCCCCCATTAGTGAATGATATTACACTGACTTTTGCCATAATATAGTCCTCCTATTTTGGCTGGTTTGTGGAAAGAGCAGACAAGTACTTGTCCACTTTATGCGAGCTTTCAGGCTTTAAAGGTTCTTCTGTCGGTTCTATGAAATACTCAACCGACCCCTGTTCTAACCTGCTTTCTAATTTGCTTTGTATAAACTCAGCTGCTTCTTTTGTAGCGTAAATTCCTTTTAATCGTGTATTTTCACTAGGAAGTTGCTTTTTCAGCAGACGATAGTTCATTATTCGAACCTCCTCGCATCATAGTCTTTAATTGAGCATTGCTTTTCATTGCTTTCTGTCTCCAATAGTTCAATTTACGATAAAGTCCCTTGAACCTATATAAAACAGCAAGTTGTAAAACAACGAGCCCAACTATTAACCACAATGTAGCAGTGTGAATAAAAGTCTCTGTCACTAAACACTCCTTTCTTAAGTTGTTCTTGTTTCAAAATCGTTTGTCATCGAATCGTAATAGAAATCCATATCTTCCGAGTCTATACTGTCCCGTAATTGATTCCTTTTATAATTCAATAATTGCATTGCGTCTTTATACGTCAATGTTGACAAAGCTTTAATTCCTACACCAAATTCTGTTAATTTCTGGTGTACTTTTGCTAACTCGCTAGGGTCAGCCATTATGCAATTCTCCATACACGCATTACTCTAATCATTCCTTTAGAAAAGCTTTCTAATCTGATAGTACGCACTGTGAACTTCTTACGGGGGTTATTCGTCCTGCTACCGATTGTAAAATTATTATTATGCGGTTGTACAACGGTTTTCTGTGCTTTATGAATCGCATTCATTAGTCCATAGTAAGTCAGAGTATTTGTCCTACTTCTATCTCCTTTTACATATGGAGCTTTGAGAACTTTTAATTCAACTGAATCACCTTGATTCATTTTATGAAGGAATTCATATTTCTTCGATAGTTCTCTTTTTCGGCTGTTTTTGGTTGGAATTGGGATGCCTTTTTCGATTATTATTGGGTCCATTCTGAACCTCCTCTTTTGTTGTTATGAAATAGCAGGGCCCATGGATTATTACGGCAACAACCTGCTAACATTTTGGGGACTGAAGGTGCTTTGATGTGGATGCCTGCTTGCGGCCAATGAAGGCGTTTTGGTCAGATAGACTTACATCGTGGCGACCTGAGGGACGACAATTACGTTTACCTATATTATTCTACTCGCTTCGCAATCCCCAGTTTAAAGGTTCCCAGCATTTTGTGCTTGTGTGCTGGGAGGTCACAACTCAACATCGTGAGGCTAGGCACACACTCCGCTTAGGAGAATTCTATTAGCAATATTTATAAAAAGAGGGGTAGTCGTACCCCAAATTTATGGACAGACCTATATAGGGAGATGATTAATTTGGGAGGTAATCATATAGGTAACATAAGCCTGTCCACTTATAACAGATTTTATTTATCTTTGGGCGAATCTGTCAAACGCCCACTATTTATGGATAGCAGGAGAGGAGCTACCAGATAATTATGAATTATAACCAGTGACTTATTTCTCCCACTATCCAAATCAGGATTTACGTCTCAAGGGATGGTATGTCCCTATGTTGAATCCCTGTACCATTCAATATACGATGGCCGGAACTGTTGTCAAGGCTCTGGTTAGGCTTACATGACGGTTTGCGGGGCGGTGTTATTCCCTCTCTCTTTAATCGTATTTGAAATTCTTTTGTTTCACGGAAGGAGGAGAAGGCATGAAACCTTAAAAGGTCTTTTAGACTTATGCCTCCTCCTTGCATGTTTTACATTAATAAATCGTTGTATTCTTTAATCTTCAGTTGGTCTACAGCCGGGCCTTTCATGAAGGTCACAGAGGAATGGTTTTAAATTTGCATCCTCTACATAGACAATACAACCACATGGATAATATATATCCTCTTCTAATGCATTTTCAGGAACTCTAAATAAAGCTAGTAACTTTTGGTCATTACCTATTCTTTTGGTTTCAATTCTACATGCATCTCCTGTCTTCTTTTCAATGCGTATAGCTTCCTCTAATAACCAGAGTTTTTCACTTGGATGTAACCATTTTGTAATTCTCATATTTTCCATTATGCTGTCACCTCCGGTCCTCTATAATTAGTAATGAGTGGCTGTTGTGTATTCACATACTTTATTCGAACGTGCTCAAGCTGGATAACAGCTACACCGTTCTCGGTCCATACATCTGCTACCATATCGGGGTATTTATCACAAATTTCACTGATGCTGATATTCTTTAACCGATAAATGTTATCATGCTTTGATTTTTTCTTTTCCTCTCTTTTCGTGCGTAAATGTGTTCTAATGTTAGTACCTAATTTCATTTGCTCTCCTCCTTATTTTTAATGTCAATCATGTTAGCTTTTAATAACAAAGCATACACAATTAGCCCTAGTCCACACAAGTATATTACCATGTCCATTTGTTCCAGTCCTTTCTTTGGGTCTTTAGGTAAAAAAGATAGAATAAGGTCAAACTGACCTTAAGCACCTACACTATACTTCTTCGGGTTATAGAAGAAATAATATAGTTGCTTTTTGGTCAGTTTTTGAAACCTATTCTTTGGTAATTTGTAATAGTCCCGTGCCCACTCCACTAATTCTCTCTTAGTGTGGAATGGACACTTATCGTAAGTATACATTACTTACCCAGCATTCGCAAGTACCGTAATCGTGCCTGTGCCAATGAATTGGCTTTAACACTCATCGTTGTACCATAATTTGTCAAGAAGAACCAGTTATTTCCTACTCTGGTTATAAACATTCTCTACCTATTTCCCTCTGTACTCGTCTAAGGTGAATACCTAACCTATAAAATACTAGTTGCAGGGGAGGGATTCGAACCCTCGACCTTCAGATTATGAGCCTGATGAGATACCACTTCTCTACCCTGCTAAATCTCGCCCCTATACAGCGAACCACCACCGTAGAAGACGCTATCTTCACTACTAACTCTTTCAGGTTCAACCAATCAGGTCTGCGTTTAGTAGAAGGGGGAAGAATAATTTTAACCTCTTGGATGTACCACCACCGATGTACAACTTTCATTTCCAATCGTATAGGAACCTTAACAGCGGTGGCTACAATCAACCTTGTACTGTTTTGCCCGTATGGAAGGGATTTATGACAAGAGGTATAATAAGAATGTGTGTAAGTGTACAGAAGGAAACAACTCCTTCATCTAACGGGATGAATTATGCCCTATTAAGGGTCACGATACTATATACCCTCCCTTGCAGGAGCAGTTCACGAAGAGTTGATTTCCTTCTCAGGACTCTACGCATACCAAGAGCAACACGCTCAATATATTTCTACCTAAGGCTCATATGTAACCAAACCAGCACCCTATGAGATAGCTTAATACCGACACCAAGCAGTAGACTTCTCAGCCTATTTCTATGGTGGTTCGTCAAGACCAATACCGTAGATGTCAACCTACTTCACAACTCATTGAGCTGTCCTCCATTCGGAGTTAGTGCGGTTAGACACTGAGTATATTAACCCAATCCCAACCTGATATTGTGCTCGTCAAGGCTATGGTAGCTTGCCTTTCTTTTAAACGAGCGTTGTAGTAAATGAGGACTCTTCGGGATTTGCACTCCCTTAAGCAAGTATTAGTTGTCTTCCGTTTGCAAGACGGCTCACAACTAACACACCTCAACCTCACACACAAATTTCGCAGTCCTTTCAATGAAGAACTAATATTATAGTTCAATAAATAAGAGATATACCTTACCATATCCTTGCTACGTACCACTCTCCCGTACAATTCTCACATCTCACACGGACCATATGGTCTTAGAGATACCAAATAGCAAATATTCAGTATGATAAGGTATATCAACTTCAAATCTTTACTAGTATAAACTTAGAGTATGTCTACTATATCACATCAGGCAAGCCATTAGGTTTATTTGTTTCCCCTAACGACTTGCCTTGAACAGATTCTGAATGATTAGCCAGCAACCATAGTTTCAGGTGGTGCAAACGTAATATACCTGAACTTCACTTCGCCGTCCTCCTTATAGTCGTTGTAGCCTCTGAAGACATAGTCTACATTGGGTACTGACTTAAGGTTAGGATAACTTAGTTGAAGATTGGTTATGCGTGCCTCAGTAAGCCCGTGCTTTTTGTGCAAAGCAATGGTCTTATCGGTGAAATCAGTGGTGCGTGCTACTATCCACTCCGACATAATCCGATTGCCCATAGCATCAGTTTTATCCTGCCATTGACCATTCACAAAAAGTCGTTCAACTGTATTACGCCATACGGCTACTAACTCAACAATTACTTTCTTTATTCCAGCCATTGTTCAACGCTCCTTACTCTAAGTATAGGTTCACACTTGCTTTATGCTATGTACTTCCCTGACTGCTTGCTGGATGCTTGTATCACATCTGCTCGCAGAGGTGAGAAGGGGAGAGCGAAGGAGGTACGACTGAGCGGATGAGTGGAGGGGGGAGAGAAGACCGTGTTCTGAAAGGAGATTCAGCCAGCCCATGAGGAACGAATTGGCTGAATGTCGTTTCAACGGTCTTCGACCCCCACGGAGCGAAAAACGCACGGGTGCCGTGCAATGTATATCAGGTAAACCCACTCTAAATTAATTTTTAGGATTTTGGATTCCCAACCCAAACTTATAAAAGGGAGTTAAAGAAGTGGTGAAACTTAGCTAAGTCCTGTTATTGTTTTTTTTACAGGTTTTAAGAAAAAGATTGTATGTCTAAAATAATAGTGGTAAGCTTCGTTTGTATTTTTTACTAGTTACTTAGCTTATTGAGGCAATACATAACTCCTTTTTATAAACCTGCGGCTCCTGACTGGGAAGCCAAATATATAAATGACAAGGGCAATCTAGATTATCAAACCCTTTACAAAGCATTGGCCGGTATCACTGGCTTTAGAAAGCGAGAGAACCGTCTAAAATTATTTAATGATGTTAAAGATTGGTTTGAAAAGAGGAAAAACACAAACAGGTAAGCTAAAGAGGCTATTCAAAAGAATAGACCCCAAGTTTTACCAAAGAACGGCTGAGGATAAGGCTGAATTTGATATGAACATGAGCCAACATATGGTTAAGGATGAGTTATCTTTTGTAACTAAGATGATTCCTCACCATAAAGGGGCTATAATGATGGTGAAATCTCTGGTAGACGAGAACGAAGAGGTTTCACAAGAATTACACGAACTTCTGGTTGGGATAGTAGAATCTCAGAGGAAAGAGATAGAGATTATGGAGAAGCTCAAAAGGTTGTATAAATACAAAAGGTTACATAAAATTGGAGGAAAGCATGACTATTAGTTTAGCACGGAGGATTTTGACTGGAGCCTTAAATGCTATTAAGATGAAAAAGACCGCAATGAGGCTTGGAACAGACTCTGCTGGATTAAGAAAGATAGCTACTTCTACCCTAGCTAAGGCAAAAGCTCAGAGCACAGCAGCTAAGGCAGCAGCACCTAAAAGCCCTAGGCCTGTTAAGAAGAAACCTCGTAAACCTAGAAAGGGCTATCGAGCTACCACTAAAAGAGGTGGTATGGAAAAAAGACAGATAGAAAAGGAGACAGCTACTCGTACTTCTCGTCAGGAATCACACTTGAAGTACTTACAAAAGCCTCCTGCCAATACAGTAATTAAACGTAAGAGAAGTCCTCAGAGTGATTATTACGATAAATATGGTAAAGCAAAGGAAAGAGATGTACGAGGAGATGACTTTGACTTATAAGGAGAGTATAGACTATGCCACGATTCGGTAAGAAATCAAAGAGACAGCTTGAAACCTGTCATTATAAGTTACAGGAGGTCTTCAATGAAGTTATCAAGACGGTGGATTGCTCTGTACTTGAGGGTCATAGGAATAAGGCTGACCAAAACAAGCTTTATGAAGAAGGTAAGACGAAACTTCAACATCCCCTTGGTCGTCATAATGAACTTCCCTCTCGTGCTGCTGATGTTGTTCCTTATCCTATTGATTGGAATGACCGTGAAAGGTTTACTTTGTTTGCTGGTTTTGTTATAGGAACTGCTAAGAGCATGGGAATTAAGCTTCGCTGGGGTGGAAATTGGGATATGTGGGAAGAGAAGGGTAGATGGGAAGTCAATGATAATAAGTTTGATGATTTCCCTCATTTTGAAATTCGGAGATAGCACTCATCTTTACTGTATCTATTAAACATCGTGGTGACGACCACCCAACAGAGTATAAGGTTTTTGAAAAGAAAGAGATGGATGAGAAGGGGAAGAAGTACACCCACTGGAAGGATGCAAAGGTTGGTGAATGGGCTTTATCAGATGATGGGTTCTGTGCGAAAGTTCTTAAAAGAACAAGATATCCTAACGACAGAGGTGCTCATACTATATATCTTAGGCTTCCTTGGGGGTACTTTATGTGGAATCCTAAGTATTCTACTACAAAGTTTAATATCAAAGGTCGTGTAACTCCCCACACTCTAAAGGGGAACCCGTACCTGTATGGGGCAAAGAAACAGGAAAAAATGATGAACCTTGCTATGTGTTATGCACAGACAATGAACAAAGACTTGGCCATTGACCTTGCTTTTGGTTCATTGACGGATAAGATGCATATGTCTTGGAAACGTAGAATGAAAACTGAGGTATTTAGGGATATGGTACGAGAAGAACTGCAAAAGCTATTGAATGAACATGGTTATACAGCTGACTGGACAATGGAATTGTTTGGTGATGCTATAAATCTAGCTAAGGATAAGCGGGATGTATCTAATATTATGCGTGCTGTAGAGAATTTACAGGATATGCATGGTATGAAAGATAAAGCCCTGACCAAAACTACCACCTCTATTGAGGCTGTATCCACCAAAAAGATGTTGGATGAGATAAGTGAGGAAGAAAAGAAACTTACAGCTACACAGGTAGTCGAGGATGTTGGAAAAACCGATAGTAAGTGATTTTGAGGAGCGTTACGAAAAGCTCCAAGCGTTAAAAAAGTTAAAAAACAACATAGGTCTATTTGGTAGATACTGTTTTCCTACTGCTGCAAAGCGTACTACACCACCTTTTCATGGTGAAATCTATAATCATATAGGTAATAAGAGTATATCTCGGGTTTTAATTGCTGCACCTCGTGGAACAGCTAAGTCAACAGCTGTTTCTTTGTTTCTACCCTTACATAGAGCAGCTTTTAAAAGGGATACTGAGGACCTTTTTATAGTTATCATATCTGAATCACAGTCTCAGAGTGTAAATTTCCTTTCAAGGATAAAGTTTCATCTTGACCATTCTGAGAAATTCAGAGAAGTGTTTGGTGATTTCTCTCACAGGACTGCAAAGAGATGGACAAATTCTGATGTTATACTTGCTAATGGGACTAGAATAGTTGCAGTTGGTACAGGACAGAGAGTGAGAGGATTTATTGAAGGAGATACACGGCCTAATCTAGTAATAGTAGATGACTTTGAATCTGAGCTGAATGCTTTTACTCCTGAGGGAAGAGTTAAGAATAGGAAATGGATGACAGAAGCTGTTATACCTTCTCTGTCTGATGATGGTAGGATAGTTATGATTGGAACGGTTATTAGTGAAGACTGTTTCCTTTGTTGGGCAAAAGAGTCTTCAGCGTGGACAACTTTGTGGTATAGCATCTGGGACGATGATGAACAAAGTATATGGCCTGAGAGGTTTCCGATAGAGCGTATTTTTCAGATAAAGGAAGAGTTTCAGAGTGTTGGTAATATAAATGGTTTTTATCAGGAATATATGAATATTGCACAATCTCCTGATGATGCTCCATTTAAACCAGAGTATATTCAGTTACATCATTATGATTTTGAACGAAGAATGGGACAACCATGTTTAGTTAAAAAGACAGGAGAAGGCGAAGATGTTAAACCAATTGAAGTCTATTGCGGGATTGACCCTGCGAGTAGTTTATCTGCTCGTGCAGACTATTTTGTTATTGCTACTGTCGGGGTTGATAGCGATAATAATAAGTATATACTCGATATTTACCGTACTCGGCTCGACCCTGCTCTCCAGCCTGATGTCATTATTAAGACGTTCAAGAAGTTCAAGCCACGTCGAATGAAAATAGAGACTACTGCTTATCAGGAAGCATTAAGGAGTGCTGTTAGAAAACAAATGTTGGAACAAAACCTGTACATACCGGGTTTAGAAACTGGAGTGAAGCCTCGTTCCCGAAAATCAGAGCGTTTAATAAGTCTTGTTCCTATGCTTGCTAAGAAGGAATTTTACTTTAGACCAGAAGATATAACCGCACAAAAAGAGTTCTTAAGTTATCCAAGGGGGAGACATGATGATATAATGGATGCAGTCTGGATAGCACTTGACAAAGCCTTTCCATGCAAAAAGAAAAGTCTAGATAGTGAAGTTAAGAAGAAGACAAGAAAAATACTTGATTGGTTAACCATGTAATGTTTAAATTTACCAAGTAATGTCTATATCTAGGAAAAATTAGAATGGGGAATTGGGAGACTGACTTAGGACTGGGGCAACAGCAACCTACTTATACACAAGAAGATGAAGATAGGGTAAAGCAGTATAAGCATGATAAATGGGCGAAAGACCATACAATCAATGAAGACGCATGGAATGCTTTTGGACAGGGTGGTCAACAATTAGAGGCTGCTTCAAAAGAGGAAGATACCCCTGTTCAGGTTCCTGTCAATGAAGTAAAGTCGGACGTAACACCCACACCGGGTGTTAAGCCTACTGAGGTTCCTGAAGAAGTCGAGCTAGAAGATAATGGGCTAAAAAGCCAGACAGAAGGTGCCGGAGAAGTTTCTTCTGAAAAAGGAGCTTGGGGACAGGCTTTAGAC
>Ga0098033_1000231_pt1 | contig 27940 bp, 27 predicted proteins | sample 1_EtaG_FD_75049 | JGI IMG/M metagenome (GOLD analysis project Ga0098033, IMG submission 75049) | Marine viral communities from the Subarctic Pacific Ocean - 1_ETSP_OMZ_AT15124 metaG | ecosystem: Environmental > Aquatic > Marine > Oceanic | place: Pacific Ocean | collected 2015-01-07
AATACTGGATGCCTTCGCCTTCTCCAAGCAATGCTTGGGGGAGAGGATGCTGGTTATGAGGGTCAGCCGTACCCAGAATCCCCGTGCTGAGCGTACCGCCCACATCCGGCATGTATGGGAGGCAGCGGCAGGGAAGAAGGAGTGGCGTGACGCGGTGGCTAAGCTGGTCGTCCGGTGCATGGACGAGTACATGAAGAGGCTGGGACAGCAGGAAGCGGGAAGCATAATTATCCCTGACCGATATGCCCAACAGCTGTCCGAGATAGTGGACCTGATGGTCACGGTCCGAACCGCTCCTCTTAGCAACCACGGACTTACGGGGGACCCCGAGGTAGGCTCCCGGCTGGGCCTGCAAATGCACCACCTTGGTCTGGCAAGGCTCATAGCCGACCGGCGTACCGAGTGGGACCAAAGTGATATGGACTTCATCCTGAGAGTGGGAGTGGATACCCTGCCCTCTTTTCTCCGCAGGTCACTACAGGTACTCTACAATTCTCCGGAAGCTATAACTCCGGATGCCCTCGCATACTACGCCAACATAGATGGGGTGTTAGTAGGAGAAATTATTAGACAGTGGCGTTCCGTAGGGGTTTTGGACCCCAAGAAAACCCTGTTGGTTCCCGATGTTAGACAGCAGATTGAGGCCACGGGGCTCCTCGGCCCCCCACCTGCGAGCAGCTGACCTCAAAGGCATACTTTCCAAGTCACTCACCATTCTCTCCGAGACCGAACTGTTGACCATATCCTGAAACAAGGGACGGTACTCCTTGGGGAACCCCTTGAGTATCCGGTTCAGCCTCGTAACGGTTCTCCGCTGGTCCTGCCCCCTGATGTCAGACTTCTTCACCTGCAAAGGACCCAGCTCCGGGTACTTCTTGGCGAACTCTTTGGATATCTTCTGAGCTGTTCCAGTCTCATTCCTATACAGAGCATCCATGTACTTCCGTCGATAGTCTCGTATCCGGTCTCTCTGCTTGAGGAAGTAGGCTACCATCCCCTGCTCGGTAACCTCGTCCACACTCTTGAGCCCCATCGCCTTGCCCACCAGCTGCAAAGGCTTGTAGGACCCAATCAGCAGCTTGTTGTCAGAATACACCGGTATCCTACCATCGGGCTGCCTGTTCTGGTAGTCCGCAAACTTGGGAGCTAACGACCTATAGGCTCTCCGAGCCGCTACCCCACCGGGAACCATGAGTGCCCCGGCCTGACCCAGCCTCTTGTAATCTCCCGTAGCCACCGCAGATGCCACCGACCCTGCTATAGAGAAGGCTGGAGGAACTAAGGGGAAGGGATAGAAAGGGGTACTCTCCCACGTTGGTAGAGGCAAAGCTCCAAACAACAGACCTTGTTCCATGTTGACCCCAGCTCCCTTGGACCCCTCATACAGAGCTGTACCTCCCATCAGGGCCCGACCCAGCGTACCCCACTGCTTCTTCCCACTTGCTGCCGAGCCCCACTTGGGGGATTCAGTCAGGAACTCTACCATCTTCAAAGGAAAGTGCATGAACTGCCTAGCATAGGGGGGCAGATTCAACAGCCCCGAGGGGGTATTCATTATACCGGAGGGGAACTGGGTTCTCTCTACAACCTGCTTGGCAAGGGGCATCCATTGAGCTGTGGTTAGACCCTCAGATATACCTTTCAGCTTCGGACCATAGAAGGACATGACTCGGTTGAACCGCTCTGAAGCGGTAAACCCAGCCATCATAGTTTTCTTGACCGTCTCTATTCCTCCTGCCACCTTACCCCCCCGTCCTAGGTGGGAAAGGAATCCCCCTACCTCCGAAGCTCCCCCGGCCATACCCGAGATAAACCCGCTAGAAAGAGGAGCCAATTCCATACCGGCTGCATGAAACTCAGGAAAGGCCTTCTGCATCGCCACCACATCCGTTACTCCCCCGGCTCGCAGCTCGGCATATTTGCGTACCATCGGGGTTATATGTTTCAACGCCCTGACCTTCCACTTTATACCTATCAGAGGGTCAGTAGTAATAAAGGTCTGCATCAGGTTCTTCATAGCAGGACCGGGGTTGATACCCAAGGTGGACAGGTAGAAATAACTGGCTACAGAAGCGGCAGGACTGCCCTTGCTCATCCCACCCGGTCCTACCGACAGAGCATCGGTCATAAACTTATGGGACTTGGCGGGCACCCACTTTTTCACCCCCGGTTTATTGAGGAAGTCCAGCCATTTCATCTTCTTCTGCCCATACGATATGGCCTGCTGCATCTGCTCGGCAGTCTTCTGGCCCCGCAAAATAGGCAGGTATTTATTCACCAGCAGCTCACGGCGTATAGGGTCTAGGGTGTGCACTGCAGCCTGCAGCTGAGCCCCCCAGCCTGTATGGGTAAATGCCACTTGGGACGCCATGGTATTGAAATAGTCTGACACCCCCCGAGCAAAGTTCACATTGAATTGAGGTATGACAGTCGGGGGAGTCACTATTTTATCAAACAACTGCATCGCCCGTGCTTTCTCGCCCATCCTGCCAAACTGTACAAACCCGTTGATAGATGCCTCGGCTGCATCATACTTCATTCCAGTGGATTGGAACCTCTCCTTCAACCAGTTAGCCACCTCGGAGGACTCCAACGCCTTAGGGTCACTAAGATACTGGTTAGCCAACCCCCTCACATGGGCATGGCGAGCCGTTTTCCACTTCTGGATAGCATCCCAAGCACCGGGGGTAACCCTCCCCTGAGCATTCAACTTCTCCACCATTGTCAAGTCAGGAAGCCCATGAAGCTGGGTTGCCCGTACTAAAGACGACTTACTCAGAGGAGCCCTAATACGCTCCACATACTCCTGGCCCCTGATAGGGTCTGGAATCCCCAGCGTTAGACCGGTCTCCCCTGAAGAGGTACCATACTTACGAGGCCAATAGTCCACCACCTCGTCCCCCATCCCCCACCCCCTCCTATGTATCTCTTTACGTGCCAGCTTTGTCCCCTCTGGGTTTCCCTTCCACTCAGTATCCCAGAACTTCTTGAACACCCCCCTCACCTTATCGTATAAACTCTGCTCCCCCTTACTGTAGTGAATAGTCTTCATCAAGGCACCGTCAAACTTCACCCCGTCGGCTGCCATAGCTTTCCTCAGTGCCGTATTGCCCTCACTCGCATACTTGTCCCACCCTCCTGCCTTGAAAGCATAAGTATCGAAGAAATGAGAAGAGGGAGCTTTCCCTCCGTGAGCAGCCATATACTTATTCACCGCTCCTTCCATGTGCCCCTCTAAATAGGTTACCTTTACTTGGTGGGCCCTCTCCGCAATCCTACCCATCAAGCCCCCAACCGTATCGCCAAAAACAGAAGTCGGCCCACTCATCCACATCTTTACTCTCCCCATAGACTTAGCCATAGGACCAAACTTCGGAGCTACCTTGAACAGCTCAGCCAATTTAGGAACCGGATACTTGAGAGCAAGAATAGCTCCAATAATAAAAAGAGGATTAGTAGCAGTCCGTGCAATAGCCCCCATAATCGGATGGTCCTTGTACTTGTCGGCCATCTCCTTCAGCTCCTTGGGCGTAAGGGTATCAGGAGCGAACACGGAGCGAGCCGCCGCACCAAAGTCTGCCCTCATCAAGTTCTGAGCAGCAAGACGGGGTCGGTCATAAAGTGTTACAGGTAAAGTAGCTACCATAGTCAGCTCCCGCGTTTAGCTTTTCTCTCCTTATACTGAGCCCACGCCATAGGATTCGCCCGTTGAATAGCCTTCTTGATTTTATCGACCTCTCTGGACATGTCTCCTCCTCCGCCTACGGGGGGTTGTCAACGGCCTATAAGCATCTCCCCACTGTTTACTCCTCCCCCCGCCCACGGCTGGTTCACTATCAGGGAGGACAGCTGGGCTAGGTCGGCCTGCCCTTGGGCTCGCCGTTCGGGCATCAAGGCCTGCATAGCCAGCAGCTCCGGGTTAGGAGGGGCACCCATCTGGGCTTGGGCCATCACTTTTTGAAGTTTCCCCTGCTCCCCTCGGGTATGCTCACCTGATATCATTTTTAAAAGTTGGTAGGCCATTAGACCCCATAAGATAGGAGTCTGCTTCTTTTTCAACCATCCCATGACTCCTTTCCCCGCAGCGGCATTAGCGGGAGGAGGGGTAGGTGTAGTAGGCCCAGCACCTTTGAAGGTATATCTATCCGGGGGGGGGAGCCTATCGGATGGAGGGAAATGCACGGCGGGGGGACTCAAGCCCGGTCCAACTCCGGGAGGAGCGGGAGGTTGAACTGGACCTCCACCACCCCGAAGCGGGGGTGAAGGAGGAAGCCTACCGAACGGAACGGCGGGGGGACTCAAGCCCGAGGCCCCCGAAGGAAGGGGAGAGCTAGCAATAGCTCCGGCACCCGTCCCCCCGGCAGCAAGCTCTTTCTTCATAGTTGCTAGGAGGGTCTTTAGCCGTTTGCCTTTGAGGCCTAGACTTTTAGCCATCTGCCGTATTTGTGCTTCAATGGAAGCGGCTGCTCTCTTTAGAGCAGCAGGCGAGTCGGCTGGTATGAAAGGATTATTTGTACTTGCCATAGCAGTTACTCCTGTTCCACTACTGACCGCTGGTTTGACTCCAGAGCGGTGTTGGTATGCGGTGAAGGGGTCTCCACCGGCTCGGTCCACGTCTTTGAGAGTCATAAAGACCCCTGAGACTTTCTTACTGGGTATCCAGAGAGTTTTTCCCTTCGGAATCTTGGGAGCTTTCCCTACTAGAAACCCGGTGCTACTTAGATTAGCCTTGTCAGCTCCAGCCACGCCCCGCAGGGGACCGTGAGTCTTCGCTATGCGGTAGCCTCCAACCCCTCCCTGCTTCTCAGGAATAGCTGCTACGGACGCTAGCTTCCTCCCTTTGAGCATCTTTTTCGTGTCACTGTTCAACCGAAACGCCTTCTGCCTCTCAGCAAAGGGGGTAACTTCATTCACCGCCTCAGTGAGAGCCTCTTCAGTAACCTTGTAGCGGCTAAACAAGTCCTTCCAAGTCTGTCCCCTATACTTAGCAAAGGCAGCCACCCCCTTCTCTACATCGGGGAGAGTCAGGGTAGGGTTGTTAGCCTGCATGATAACAGCAACCCGCCTGCCAATATCTGAATGAATATTCTTGTACAACCCTCTCAACGCCTTGGGGTCGTACTTGATGGTACGGGCCCTGTTCGCTACCACCTTAGAAGCAATAGAACTGGTGGCCCCCTCGGCTTCCAATCCGATAGGCTCCCCACCCCGGATAGATATACCTTCAGGAGAACCTGAAAAGGCGGGGGCTCTCTGGGGGAGAGACCTTCCAAAAACGCTGCTCTTGAACTGAGCAGGAGTCATCTTGCTAACAGCCGAACCTTCCCCTCCAGCAATAGGCCCTCTGAATCCCGCCGTATGTCCTACCACATTCTCAAAGGGAGGAGCAGGAAGGGGTGCTGGAGTACCTTCCCTCCACGCCCTGAAAGTTTCCAGCCTCAAAGCATTCAGATAGGGTTTGGCTACCTTGGCAGGAATACCCCGGTCAGCTGCAGCTGCGATGGTATTCCTAGTCATCCTTGCCGCATCGACCTCTGATGGTCTACCCATGGCAAGCCTAGACCGCATACTGTCGCCCATGCTAGCCAGCATCCTCTTCTGAGTCGGCTTCAACCCCTTGGTGATATCGGATACCCCCGCCGAGGAGAAGTGGGAGTCCAGCTCGGCCACCTTTGCAGCAGTAGGAGGAGACTCTGGCCTGAACGTCTGAATCAGCGACAGTCGCTCAGTGGGCGGAACGAACTCGGAAGCCGTGGTCTGAATACCAGCTTGCGTAACCCCCCCGTAGGCAAGAGGATTTACCTTGCCCTTCATAAGGTCTGAGCCAACCACCCCGATGCCTCTGGCCGTGGGGGCCTTCGCTACAGCTACCTTGGAAGCCTTCAGCCATTGGTTGCGAGCCCTCAATTCAAGTTTTCTAACTGCTAGCTTGGAACCCTTGGTGAGTGCTCCTGATTTATTGAACCGGATAGGGATGGATTTTCCATCAGGGGTAAAAGCCACCCCGGTAGTTCCCCCCCGTCGAACAATTTTGACTAGCTCTTCCCCTCCCTCGGCCACGGCTGCACTCAAGGAAGCGGGGGTGAAGGAGTCAGCTACCTGCTCCATGTCGGACAGTCCTCCAGCCTGAGCGAACTGTTCTCCATATTGTTGGAGTAGGTCTGTGGGGGAGACTGCCATAAAGAAACCTCTCTTACTTGGCTAGGGCGATGAACGCTGCGAGGTCCGGAGCAGGCTGGGTCGGTCGGGCCAAGGATGGCTGGGGAGCAGCCAGCATGGAGGCTAACTGGGCATGGGCCTGCTGCATACCGAGAGCCTTTTGAGCTTGGAATTGAAACTGAGCCATCTCTCTACCTTGTGTGGCGATGCGGTCAGCCTCTTTACGCTTCTCGGCTAGAGTTTCCTTGTGGTACTTGTTACGTTTGTCCTCAAGGGTGGACAGGCCCTTCAACTGGGCTTCTTGGGCCTTCTTCTGGGCTTCAAGCTGCATTGTAGCAATATCCTTTTGGCCCTGTATCCCTTTGATTGAAGCTCGGTGCCCAAGCATCCCTTGACCGGCCATCATGGCAATCATAAGCGGTATCTGCTTGGCAGCAAGCCATTTCCAGAGAGCAGCAGCTCCCGTAGCAGCAGCAGCGGCAACAGCCATAATTATTTCCTCCGATTAAGGGGTTTTATTGGATGTACATCTGTGGTTGGTCATTTAACGGTCCTTGGGGAGGATAGGCCTGCTGGTCCGTGCAGGCCTATCATCTGTTTGAAAGAATGAATGGGGGTTGAACCCTGAAAATCCGCTCCCGTCGGGACGGGGGGTAAAACGACGAGGAGAGCTACCCCCTTCGCCCTTTATGGATTGAAGCAGCGAGTAGAACAGTTGTTTGAAAGCGGCGATTTTCTGGTCATTTGGAGCGTCGCCCATGGTCTCATTTACCTGCTTGGAGGCCTGAGCAGCCAGCCCTGTAGCATCGATGGGGTTGATAATTCTCCTGCGGACTCCCGCTATGGCAGCCACATCCCGTTGAGCTTGCGTGAGCGTGCCCCCGTTAGCTCTCGAGGCTCCCGCCCCCATACCCCTACTTCCTATAAGGGGACCAAAGCTTTTCAGGCGAGCACTGAACTCACCCAAAGGAGAGCTTCTTCCCGCTTCTCCATACGCAGCCGTAAGCCTGGATCTGGCTTTTATTACATCTTTTTGAGTAAAGGTGGCGAGGGTAGGATATCCACTGATTCTACCCCCTTGGTCATAAGTTCCAAACGCCTGTCCTTCGGGGGAATGGAAAGAGGCCTCGTCTTTCTTAGACCCCACCCACCCTCCTGAAACCACTTGGAAAGGAGACCTGGAGCCACTAGCGGGCGATAGAAACTCACCTACATCACTCCAGAACCCTCCGGACCAGTCGTAGCCTCCCAGCTCAATTTGGAGATTTTCGTCGAGAGCAAGGTCATTCAGCTCCTCCCAAGTAGTTACACCCTCTTTTTCTAACATCTTTCTAGCGGTAATCGGCAGGGTATCGAGTAATTGGGGGTCGATATCACCACCGGGTTCTTTGCCGGATTCTAGGATATGCCTCTCCTGAATCTTATCGGCTAGTTGAGAGAACGCTTCAACATACGTACCTACTGTTCGAGGGTCCAGCCCAAAGTCTCTCTTTAGTTCAACATTATCACCTCTGGCAACAGCTTGGAGGTACTCGAGAGATTTAGCCGCAGCTTCGTCCCTCCTAATCCTATCGAGGAGGGTGGCTTCGAGGGACTCCGCTGTCCCCCCCGTAGGCAGGTTTTCGAGCCAAGAGCCTAGGCTGTCAGCAACGGAATCCGTTTGGGTTTTGAGGTTTTGAGTCTCCTCCTCCTGCTCCTCGAACTTTCTGCCCAGCGCGTTGGGGCCTCCAGCAAGATTTTTCATTGTTTCCATAAGGTGAGCAAGCTGGGCACCCTTGATGAGCACATCAGCCTCGAGGGTTTTTCTGTCCATCTCACGGTTGTGTTTCATCTGCTCGTCCCATTTGGGCAGCATAGTGTTAAAGAGCTTATGTTGGTTCTGCTGGGTACGCTGCTGCATTTTCAACTCATGAGCGTTCCGGAGGTTGTTAATCTCCTTGAGGGAAGAGGAGCGTTCTCTCTCCGTGACGATATCGGCGTTAGCTTGGGTTATAGCGGTATCCCTCTCAGCTTGGTTACGGTCCATACCGACATTTTCCTGCCTGATACCCAAGGCGTCTGCACTCTTGGCGTGAATATTGGCTACATCTGTAGCCCCCTCAGCTCGGGTTTTGGCTACAGATTCCTGAGCCCTAGCTAAACGCTTGTCCCCCGCATAGCGGAATACGGAAGAGATAGTACTCCCACCGGGGGTGCCGGGTGATTGCATAGTACCCATGTGTTTATCCCTCTACTTTCTTACAGGTTCCCATAAGCACGTCGGTTGTCACGGGGAGCATAGATATTAGTCCTCGTCACTATCCCTGCTCCCACCACTTTCGTTTTCATCCGGTGCTTCCTGAATTATAGGTTCGGTATCTCCCCACCAAGTGTCATCGGTAGCCCCCTCAAGCTCCCCACTGTCATCGGTAGCCCCCTCAAGCTCCCCACTGTCATCGGTAGCCCCAAGAGGTTCCGGAGAGGGACTAGAGGGCCTGTACGCGTGGGGAGCAGACGAATACCATTTAGGCCCTGCTAGACTTTCACTTCCCGACCCCCTCCTGCTCCCTCTGCTAACGGATAAACTGTAAGAGGGGGGGTTGTAGTTCATTTCGGCCAGCCCATAGGCAAAAGCGAACAGTTCGGTATCCGAAGGGTCGGTGTAGGTGTCCAGACCTGCGAGGAAGTTGGCATCGTCAACCAGCCCACGGGCGTACAGATTAGAAGCTTCCTGCTTGAGGCGGGCGGACATCAGCTCGGACTGCTCTACCCAATGCAGGGTGTATTCTCTGATTCTGGCCGCTTGGGTGGCTAGGGAAGTTTCCAGTTCCGCCCCCTTGGCATAAGCGGTAGTTGCTCTCCACTGGGCAGAGTTGATAGTCTGGGCAATCCGGTTGTCATAGCTCTCATTCATCCTAGCCCTGTTGGTTTCGTACTCGATGGACAGCTGGGCTCCTATCTGAGCAGACTTCTGGAGGGTAGCCATCTTCGTCTGGTAGATGTTCTGCGATACCTGTTCGGGAGTCATATCCCCAGCATGGGTAGCAGCATAGAGTTCAGAGTCTCCCCTCCATTTATCCCAAAGGTCTCCAATCTTTAGCAGACCTACCTGGGCTACTTGGTTGCTATAGTTATCCATAGCAAACTCCTTGGCATCCACAGCAGAAGTAACAGCTTGGTCCATATATTCCTCAGCTCTGGGACCAAGGGCACGGCCCTGCTCCCTAGCCTCCTCTAGCCAATCCATACTCTCTGTCGTGAAGTGGTCGATGGGAGCTAACATTCTTTCCCTGAGTTCCTCAGACTGAATATCCAGCCGGTCGATGGGGCCACCTTCCGCGTACAGAAGGGACCGGGAAGCCAAGGCTTGGTCTTGGCGGTCACGAAGCAAGTCGATAGCTTCCTGCTGACTCTGCTGGTCTCTCTGGAAAGCACCAAGCATTTCAGGACCCGTCGGCGTGTCCTGATTGCCTGAAGTACCTCTCCTGGACCGACCACCCCTAGCGGGGGGGTTAGCGCTAGGATACCTGCTTGCCGGAGGCATGTCAACCGATGAAGGAGATACCCCCACAGCTCTGCTAGCAGTACCCCCGGCGGAGTCTAAACCCAAAGCACCACGAATGGTGTCTTGGCTTCCTCCATACATCGAAGCGAAGGCGGCGGGGTTCTGGTTTCTCACTGTCCATTGTTCATTTCTTGTAGCCATAGTTTACCTCTTAGTACCCGGGGGTTCCACCAATTCCCGGAGGAGCCAAAAAGCGTAATCGATGTTCACGATACGCCTGCTGCTGGGGACTCATATCCTCTGTTAGCTCTCGATAGTAGGGAGTTCTGGTCCCCTCTCCCCAGCTCATCCTTTCATAGGGGTTGTTCCCCGCATAAGGGTTGTTCCCTGCCAGAGAAGGTCGGGAGCGTCCCCAATTCGACTGGAGCTGCTGTCTGTAGCTATCCGTAGCGTTAGGATACCTGCTTGCCGGAGGTCGGTCATAACCCCCATAACCTGTAATGGTATCCGGAGGATACCAAGCTGACCACCTATCTATGAATTCTTGGCGTTGCTGCCTCAAGCGCCCCATAGGGTCAGGGTGGCCTCGCAGTGGGGTTGCTGGGAAATCCCTATTGGTGCTGGCCCCGGCAACCATAGGGTCGAACCTAGGGATATCCGTGGTAGTAGGGATTAGTTCGCGGGCGAAGTACCCTGCCATTGGTGACCCCCCCGTAGGCGAAGAGGAAGAATCTCCGCTTACTGCAGTCGGATAGGCAGAAGGGGCTACAGCCTGTCGGGCAAGGTCCTCCCTTCTGGGTGTAGGATAGGGTCTGCTGTATGCCATAATCAAGCCTCCAAAAATCAGGCTGTACGCCTGCTTACTGATAGTTTACCGGTCACTTGAATGCCTGTCAACTCAAAAGTTATTCCTGAGGCTATAAGTTCTAGGTAGGGCTCCAGTTGGACCCCGTCTGAACTCACGACTCCAGACTGGTTGTAGGGCACCTCGGCATCCATAGCCACCCAAGCTGAGTCGGCTAGGGTGGTATCACTGTTCCGGAAGACCCCAACTTTCCAGAAGGCATTGTCATTACTCGTTGCCCCTACATGGCTTCTGGAGTTTACCACGATGGCTTGAATGATTCTGCGGCCAAAGTCCCGGTCCCTTTTAGCAGAAGCGTGGAGGGGAGCAAAGGTGACTTTGAAGGGCACGGGAGCTATAGCGTAGCGGTCAGTGGCAGCCACGGCAGCGGGGAAGGCGGCACAGGTGATGGTAGTAGCACTGTCACGGACGGAGATTGTACGGTGGAGCCCAGCGTTATCTCCTGTAAGTATATGGACTTCTGCTCCTACGCAGTTGGCATTGAAGGTAGCCGAGCTGTCCACAACGGTAGTGGTGGAACCACCGGTGGCCGTACCGTCTACAGTACCGGAGACCCCGGCCATGTTGCCTACAGAATCTACTAGGGGACTGAAGACCTGACCGTCTGAGCGGCAGAAGTAGGCTCTAACCATACCTCCGGCAGTTACGTTCGGGCCTTGGGTGCACCCCACGTAGAGCATATCTTCTAGGAAGGTGGTGGTCTTGGTAGTATGCCAGATGCAGATAGCTTCATCGTCTGTCGTATTCATAAAGAAGGAGCAGCCCAGCCGGGAATCATAGCAGGAAATGACATCGCCCAGTTCCCCCGCCCAGGCTCCTAGCACCTTGCGGTCCACGGAGGCCAGCAGGTCCATACGTCCACTCAACCCCTCAACTACGGCTAGGCCTAAAGGGGTCATCAGGAGCACATCCCTAGCTACCGAGTGGGCAGCTCCGTAGGTGGTCACCCCCCTGCCATAGTGGAGTTTCTGTACCCTTATGACTCCACTATTCTTGACTACCCGGTAGACGACAGCAGGAGTCATAGCGTAGAGGAGGTCTCCGGCTTCTACAAACTGGGTAACTTCCCCGTCGTCTAAACGGTCGCGGTAGGTCCGGTCATCATGGAAATCCTCGGGAGCTAACTTGTAAGGGGGAGTCCAACGGAGACCCACCCCCCCACCAACATCGGCTGGCCCACGGGCCATGAAGCTTACTCCTTGGAAGTGGTGGAAGGCTCCCGAGTTGGGGGGTGTATCTACCACATCAGCGTAGGGCTGGTAGGGTTGTCGGATTACTAGCTGGGTATCCAGAAGCTCTCCGAGAGTTATGGACTGGCCTACTCCTGCTGACCAGACGGACCCGACCGCTACAGTCTTCTCTAGGTAGAAGATTCCCCCCTCCAACCACTGCCCTGCTACAGTGTTACTTATAGTGCGGAAGAACTCTACGTGGGTAAACTGGGTGGTAGGGTCTACGGTGTAGGAACCTGTATCCTGAAGGTCCACGGTAATATGCTGGTTGACAGCTCCAGAGGAGAGAACTACAGAAGTTTCCACAGAAAGGCCACTGTAGACATCCCTGACGGAATCATAGAACCGGTAAGCTACTATGTAGGTCCCATCTTCGAGGGCTCCCGAGCCAGCCCCGGCGGTAACCGCATCGAAAGCTAGTATGTTGGCAGAGCCGGTGGGGTAACTACCGGGTCCGGAGGTAGCCACTGTCCACGCTGCGGGGGAGCCACCAGTGGAATACAGAGTTTTAGGGAAGTTGGTCTCTCCTTTTATAGCTGTATAGATGAAACGCCCCCTACCATCACAATCCATAGCAGCTGTGGTGTTAGTAACATTGGCTGAAATGTCTGCTACTCCCCAAGCGGAGTCTCCGGTATCGTAATAAAAGTAGGAAACCTTTGTGTTAGAGTCATGCTCGTAGCGGACCACCCAGCCACGGAAGAAATTGGAGGTTGTTACGTTCCGGACTACCACGTATTTGAAGAAGGTAATATTGGAAATGCCGGCCCGGATGGCGGTCAGGTCCTTGACCAGTTCCATGCCCCCATAGCGTCGCAGACAGCCTAGATAGCGTCCATCAACGCCTACTAGACTCGAGTGGGCACCCCGGCCAAGACGCATCGGGGGAACTCCTTGGTCCATATAAGGACCAGATATCATGTAAGGCTGTACTATTTTGCTTTCGGCTCTTGCCATAGGTTAGTCCCATCCATATTCAATATAGAGGCTCCAATTATCTACGTAAAAGTTTTGTCTCCAGTATTCAATAACCAACGCGTCCGTAGGTGCTCCCCAATCCCCATCCTCGGCACCCATACTACCATCGAACTGGACATACAAGGGGGTGGTTCCTGCCCCAAAATTTATAGTTCCACCAGACAGCTCCCATTGAAGGGAGTGACTACCTGCCCCTCCTCCTGTAGCTATGCTACCTGAATAAACAGTTGTACTTCCAATCACAATCTTTGTAGGAACGTCTTTGTAGTAGTCTCCATCGAAAGTATCATAATCCATAAGGAGATAACCACTCTCCATTGAAGGTGCTGGAGACAACCCTCCTAAGTTGATGTCTATGGAACCATAAACACTTGACCGCCCATAAACCCACACCCCCCACCCTACTCCTCCTTCATCGTAGAAAACACCCTCTCCCCAGCGGCCTACTTGGAGGTCAGAACCGACGAAAGAAGAAGCACCCACATCATTAAAGGCATCCTCACGGGCAACTTCCCATGACGGCTCAGTTGGGTCCCCGCCAAGTCCCAAATATTCAGTACCATTATTTCTCCCACAAGAACCTCCTCTCCATTTCAGAAGGTCGAGGCAGGATTTTATTTCATTCCAGAGGTCTGCATGAGGGGGACACGATGGAGTGTGTGTCCATGAACTGCTCCCGAAAGCATCGGTTCGTAGAGTACTGGCGGTAAAGGCTTCTGGGGAACCGGAGGCAATGGTACTGGGTCGCAGAAAGAAGGGAGCCAATCCAGCTACGGCTGCGCGGTAGGCCGCAATTCCACCGGGAGCGTCACCAGCTGAAACCGCAGCAGGAGTAGCAGGGAGCCCCGTTTCCCCTAATGCGTCCAAGAGTGCCTTGCGGTTGATGATAGCAGTACGGAGTTCCCCCCAGAGACCCTCTCTTATAGAGTCGCCGTCAGCACACGGAAGTAGGGCGAACTCAGGCATCAGCTTATAACCCTCGCTACGAGACCACCGGAAACAAAATCAATAGAGCCTTCGGCTCCAGCCCTCACCCGAAGCTCGTTGCCAGACAACTCTAAGCCAAAGTCCGTATCGTAAAGGACATTGAATGTAGTACCCGATAAGTCTAAAGCGTCTCCCGCATGGTAGTATAGCTCTGAACCACTACCGGTGTATCCACGGGGTCCACGCTCTCCTTGTGCCCCAGCAGGTCCGGGAGGTCCGGGGGTGGGGTTAGAAGTAGGAGGAGCGGGAGGCCAGTCAGGAGGGTCAGGCCATGGAGGGGGGGTAGGAAAATCAGGTGCGGGAGGAAAATCAAGACCCTCTAGTGCCCTCCAGAGGTCCGCTATCTCACTCTCGGCATCGGCCATAAAATCTAGGACTTCCGGGTTGACATATCCGTAGTCAAAATCAAACTCAAGCCCGGAATCAAGATTGGAAATGAAGTTCAGCTCGACATTGGACCCATCATCCATACCGTGAACACCACTACCCAGAAGAGTTATCCTCCTGTATCCGTTGGGACGTCCGGGAACATCGAAAGTTCCCTTGGGGGACGCTAAGGTCCTTGCAGCACTGTTGGATAGAACTTGTTGCATATCTCACCCTACCTTCCCCAATACTGGGGATTCTGGGGAGTATCTCCACGGAACAGGCTGGACATGTAGCCGTGGTAGTTAGCATTATTGAGCCGCAGGGTCCTCATCATATCCCGGTAGTTGGCAGCGATGGCTCCCGTTCGCTTGCTATCCCCCTCTATCCCAGCTATGATTCTGGCTACGTACAACCCGATAGGTAACTCCAGAACCCTATCCATCAAGGGAGCTATTTCATAGTCCACATTACCGGAAGGCCCAGTCTGCCAGTCAAACAGGCTTACCGCTGCCCTAGTAGTATTACTATAGGTATTGATGATTCGGTCGGCCACAAAGTTATGGTTGTCACTTGACCCCAATATACGCAGAACAGAGCCAGCGTAGGCTTGGAGCCTGTTGTCAAGAGTACCTACCGACGGGGTCGAATCCAGCACCAACCTGTCGTTGTAGAAGGCTTGGACGGACAATCCATCCCAAGAGGTGGTAGCCGTTGTAGACATTGTAATAATAGTATCGTCGTCTCCGTCTCCATCACCCCCATCCCCCATAACGACAGAGGAAACCTGATGCCATGCACTGTCTGAAGAGTTCTCCACCCAAGAATCTACGGGAAACTCGGCTGTGTAGTCATTGTCCAAGATGACAATAACGGTCGTGGTACAGTAGGTAGCGTGGGCTGTCCTAGCCGCCTCTATGTTATTGGTAACCTGTCCTATATGCAGGTGGGCGGTTCCGGAAGGAACAAACTCCAGACGGATTTGGTTGTTGGTGGGCACGGCTCCCTTCTTGATAAAGAGGCCGTTCTGCATAACCTTGATACCCTGCCCATAGGGATTCCACATACTATTGAACCGGATGTTGGACAGGAAGTTGCCCGAGGAGTCCAGCATGGTTATACGGGGAATAGCTCCTATGATTGGGGGAAGAGCATACCACTTGTCCGCCGAATCAGTAGTGGAGGTAACGTCGTAGGGGATTAGAACAGGGTCCTGCAGCCCCCTGTTGAGGTCAGCAAAGACCATGGCATAGGAAGTTTCAATATACCTGATTATCTTGGCGTCGGTCCACTTGGCATTGGTATCAGGCTCGTCGAGAGCGTCCCTGACATCGCTAATAATTCTGGTAAGAAATCCTGTCTGGGACATGGTATCAGTCTCCTATAGGTCCGGGGGAAGTCAGCATAGCCCTTCGTTCGTGTCTCAGTGCGGTATAGATTTCCTCTTGGGCTACCATGTAGTCGTGGTCCATTTGCTGCTCCGCCTTCAAAGCCATCTTCGTAATGTCTTTGGTGGGAATAGGAGCCAGAAGGAACTGTCTTAGGTTAGTAGCTGCCTTGCGGTCAAAGCTGTTGGGGGAAGGGCCAAGGAGCCAATGCTCCATGGCTAGGCCCCGCTCGTGGGAAATCCACTCGGCAATTACAAAGTTACCTGCTTTACGATGGAAATAAATGAAAAGAGGGCGGTCCGGAAACTCTCTCCGCAACCACCCCATCAAAGGCAGGTCAGCCAGAATATGCCTCTTCGGGTCATACTTTAGTCCCATCATCGCTCAGCTCCTAAGGAGAGGGTGAGAGGTGGGGCGAGGACTAAGCAGGAGACGAACGAACTTGGCCCCCGCCCCTATCCAAAAACCCGAGCATTTACTCGGGGCATCCACTCTCTTAGGTCATTTCAGTGATGCCAGCAATAACCACACCACGAGGGTCGGTGGGGATATGCTGAGTCATCAGACTGAAAGGAGCCTGAACAAGCGGGCTCATCCCGCCGCCACTGGCGTACACAGCACCGAAGATACCCTTGTATCCTGCCAGAGGGGCAAAGAACTTCACATCGCCGGAGAACGTGGAATCACTCCCAGAACCCGGAGCCGCCGGGGGAACATACCGTTTGATGTTCTGGTCACCCAGCTTGATGATGTAAAGGTACCCGGACGGGCAGAAGGGGCTAATCAGCCACTGGAAGCCACGGCCTTCGTAGACGTAAGACGCCTTTACCCAACCGCCGACGGTATCGACAGCTTTACCTTGACGTTCTATCGTGAACTGACCAGCAGCATTACCGCTGTTCAAGGTCCACGAGGGATTGTCGATATAGCCACCGGTCACTCCACGGGTTGTGATGATTGTGTCAAGGTCAACACCCTCACCGCCGTAAGCGTCGATGTATATACCTAGGTTGTAGGTCAGGCGGTCCTCAGTCAGGGCCGCTGCCAGATTAGCGATTACCAAGGACTTGAACTCAGGATGGGTCGTCAGACTCAGGCCCGAGCCACTCTTGAACAACTCACCAGAAGCCTTCATCCAGTCATTCAGACCGTAGGGCAGCCTCTTAGTGGAGTTGTACGTGTCCTTGGGGAACAGGATGTCCGTTGCCACAATACCGTGGTCGGTGGGCAGGTCACTGTCCGGACATATTAGATAGATCTCGGGAGTACCAATGGTACTACCAATCAGGTCCACCCTATCGACAATCAGCGAAAAGCTGGAGTTTCTATGAGTCGCCAAAGAGGTGTCATAGACGTCGATGTGCATTCCGGGCTTGAAGTAACGGGCCCTGCCGCTGTTAATACCCGTGAGGGTCACGAGGTTATTGGAAACGGATATACCGCCACCAGCAACTACACCCAGAGAACCATTGGCCGGGGCATAAAACGAATATGCCTGATGGTGGGCCACGAGACGGGCCGCACCGACTATATTCATTCTCACCGCTGAGGTGATAGCCGCATCCAGCTGGTCGGCCTCTAGGTACTTTTTCGGCAGGTAGAAGTTACCGAACGCCTCAGCCATGCCGAGGGTCAAGACGACGGTTCCGACCATAGAGGTTTCCTCTACAGACGGGAAGGAGTTTTGGTCACCGAGGATATACGAGTGGGACATGGTATTGTCGCCAGTTCCCTTTATCGTTGAAGTCGAACCACCAGTGGGGTCTACCCACTTCAAACCACCAGCCAAACTGGCCGCAAAGACCTGCTTGACTTGGTAACCACGCCCGATACCAGCACTGGTCACGCCCCGAGCTGTCGAAATGACATTCTCAAAGACGGGGTCAGCCTTGGGTAGGACGTCTATAACGGTAGGATTCATCTCTTCCCGTAAGATATCCTCAATGGCCGCAGTCAACGCTTCGGTTGTTACAGACATTGGAATCTCCTAGAAAGGGGGCTCTCTATACAGAGAATCCCCACATCAAGCCAACAAATAGACAAAACACATCTATTGGTATGACGTCCTTGCCTTCACTAGGAGTGAAGCTTGGCAACTAGCCCTTATGGCCCAATAACTTCAAGTGCTTCCTAAACCCACCCAATAGGCGGGCGTGAAACACAGATTCGGCCTTCGGGTTAGTCGCGGCTACCCTCGGAGGGGGTTCGCCACCACCACCTAAAGCAGTCAATGCCAAGTTCGAGCCCTCTGCGGGACCGAGAGAGCTACCGCCGTAGCCCCTATCCGGGTCCTTAGCCGGTTGGCCGATACCCAATTCCTGTAGCCTCTCCCGTACACTCTGTACGACGCTGCTACGTAACTGGGCGCCATCCAGCCCGCCTGTGGCTATTGCCGCTGTAATCTCTTTCTTCACGAACTCGAAGAGCGGTCCCCGCATCTTCGGGTTATCTTTTATGAGTGTACCAAAGACTTCATCCTTGTCAAGGATATTTTCCAAACTTTTCATCATAGAGTCGCGGTAGGTATCCACGTCCCTCTTGTTTTCCCTATCCCTGAGGCCCTGAAACTCCCTTTTGAAAGCAGGGTCCATATCATCCCACCCGATAAACTGCTTGCCTTTGGGCCCACCAGACGTATCAATATTACCGTCTCCGCCGTCTGCTTGCCCCCCCACAGGACCAGAGGCCCCGCCTGCTTGGGCTCTTGCGGCTTCATCATACGCCTGCTGGCAAAGCTGTACAAACTCGCTGACCTGTGTGCCTCTAAGTCCTTGCCCTAAAGCCACTTCCTCTAACTCAGAGGTGGTCAGGGGAACCGAGGTATCCGAGTTCATACGAGTCATAAGCTCCTGAAGACGCAGGGCAGCTCCGGCCTTCTTGCGTTCTTCAGCAGCCTCTGCCAGCCTCTTCTGGGCACCTCCAGCCAAGGCGGTTTGCTGTTGGAGCTCCTCAAGGGTATACTCCTTCCTCTCACCGTCTACCTTGACTTGGTACTTCTGGACGCCTACGGGGGGGTTTCCCCCGTCGCCTGCTCCACCTACTCCGCCACTACCGTCACCATCTGGGAATAACAACATTGTTCGTTCTCCTACTTATGGGATATAGAAATCAAGCCCCTTGCGGAGGCGGAGGCGGGGGGCCCTCGCTTTCTCCGGGAGGCGACATTCCTTTCATACCGGGAGGGGGAGGCATACCGGGAATCCCCATGGTATCCTCCTGCTCAGCCAGCTCTTCAGGGTAAGCCATCTGCTCAGGATAGCTGCCCATACCGGCTCTGTGCTCTGCCCGGTGTTTATCGAACTGCTCTCTGACCTTGTCTGATGCCCAACGGAACTCTGGTCGAGCCATAAAAGCATCGAGGGTCAGAAGGTGCTCTGCATGTAAATCGTCGGGGCGAATAAGAATAGTCCCCGGCTCCTGCCCATTTCCGAACAACAGGAGGTTTTCCAGCACTGCCGTTCTATGGTTCTGCCATTCAACCTCGTTGCCGACCGGCAGGTTCAATCCCTTCGTGCGGGATAATATCCCATAGTCCCGCAGGGTTATAATCTGTTTCCCGAGGGCGTGGTCCAGCTCTGATTTCATCTGCTCAGGACTCTCGGGCATAGCCGACCGGATAGTAAGAGTAAGCTGGTCCTTATAGGGAACGGAGTTCTTCTCGCTGTCCAGCTTGCCACTGGTGGGGTCAATCACTATCCCCGCTACCGAATCGTCCATGAGGGAGAGGGCGGCAACCTCCATATCGCTCCATTCGTCCCGAGCCATCTCCAACATCGCTCCATAAACCACTTCCAGAGCGGAAGCTAGAGACAGGGAAGGGCCTGCTATGGGAGTCGAGGCCGTCTCGAAGAGGAAGCCCAGACCCCTAGCGGAGTCCACCCTTCCGGGTGCATCACCCATGAGCATAGAGGATTGCTGGGCCAGCCTGTCCATAAGGCCCAATACACTATCAACAATCTTTCCGGGCAGGGGACCCGTATTCGTAGGAGTCAGCTGGTAGGGCTTGACATCAAACTGTGCCGTGTAGTCCGGTTCATACTGTAAGAACTTGGGACGGCCACGGCCACTCAATTTCTTGATGTCTATACCCAGAGTGGACGGAATCATCATAACGCCGAACAAGTCCAATTCCTGAATGTTCTCGAAGAGCCTGCTTAGAAGGGCCTCGATTTCCTGATTCAAGGGTATCAACAGCTCCACGAAAGCCCGACCGTAGAAGGTACCCGTATTGAGATAATGCCCAACAGCTATGGGCATGGCCGGGAGCTTCTTCTTACCAGCCTGCTCGTAGTGCCTAGCATCGTGGACGGTAACTCCCCCGGCCCATACAATATAGCGGTGAAGACGTTGTCCGGGGGCTTCCTGCCATATTTCGGCCAGAGTCACGTATTCCTCGGTCAGGTCCAGTTTACCCCCTTTATCATCCTTGGAATCCTTGTTGAGTTCGGTGAACTGAACCATCCCCTGACCGGTAACAGGGTTGTCTTTTCCTATAGGAGCGGAGCCAACCTCAACCTCTTCAGTTTCTATCTTCTCCGTCTTCATCCTCGTGGCAAGGTCGTCTGATACCGTGAACTTCTTTTTCAACCATTCCAAGGGAACTTTTCGGACTCTAATCTTACCTTGTATATCTACTAGGGAAGTAGCATTGGAAGGCAGGGGAAGAAGCTCCCATGGAGGAACCACCTCCATCTGGGGCCTGCCAAACTCGTCCTTCCATGCAACCAACCCGAAGGTTCCCATCCCTAAAGCCAAGGGTAATACCTTCTGCTTGATTTCGTTAGCCACATCGGTGGGAACCAAGTCATCCATGACTATCTGGGCTACCGAGGCGTTACGGAGGGAATCCAATCCCTCCCCCTTACGAATAGCCTTGGGGGTAATATCCACCTTGAGCATCCGGCCATACTCGGTCTGGTACTTGGAGACCACCTCCTCATACCTGAAATCCTTGTACCCGTCTGCGTTGGTCCGGCCCAGATTGATGGTCAGAGTACCCGACTGCCAGTCAGGATTACTGAAATCCCTGATTCCCTGCAAGTAGTGGTGAGCTACCATCCACCCCACCATCCGGCGATTTCGGGGGGACTCGCCCTTAGCCACCAACAACCTTATTGCTTTGTCAAGACTTTTTTCATCGGTAGGAAGATTCAGTCGAGTAGCCATCTATAACTACTCCTATATCTGGGGTTTAGGGGGAAACGCAATCCCCCCTGTATCGGGGCCCTCACTAAATCCAAGTGCTGCAGCTAGGTTCAGGGGGTCTCCTACTTTCAAAGAGACGGCTCCTTTAGGAGGCTCCTCCTCGAGGTCCTCTGACTCGTCCTTCTTGGATATCCCCAAGAGAGTCTTACTGTTCCCGACCCGCCTAGCGACAGAGGACTTCAGCAGAGCGGCCCTGTGTTTAGCCAGAGAAGGGTCGGGTTTAGAGGGGCGTAGGAAAACCCTGAAGGCCACGAAGGCCCCCAAGAACGCCCCCCCCATCGACAGGACCGACCAGAGTAACATCTTTACTACCGTCATACTGTAATCTCTCCAGTAGAGAGTGGACCCTATTGGACCCTATCATAATATCCGACGGAGCGTATGCACTCTACGCCGGCCCTCCTCACTGTAATCCCTATCTTTAGCCGTGTCAAGTATTTTCTGCACAATATCGGGGGATAATTTGGTAAGGTCCACCCCCGCAGTCAGAGGCATACCTGACTCGTCCACGGTCTCCCCCCTCAAAATACGCTCGACCCACTCCATCCGGTCGGCATCAGGGGAGGCGGTATGCCCCCTGCCAGCCACCATATATTGAACCATAGCCATGGTGTCAAGAGCATCGTCATTCACCAGCATACTCAGGTCGGGAGTAAAGTTCTCAATCTGGTGAATAAGGGCCGAATAGGGCCATAGGCCCACCCTGTTGCCCGGAAGCTTTATTCTGCCCCTACTGAACCGCCATGTCAGGCTGGCTATCCTGTCCCCCTTGGCCACAAACCTGTACCCAGCCTTGCCCCTACCTACCCCCACCACCCTCGGCAACCAGCCCGAAGTAACAGCTGCTGCCTCGAAATAGTCCCTCACCGACTGCTCCAACTCCACCTGCTTGGCTACATTCTCTACTCCAATAATCTTCACTCTCCATCTCAGAGCAAGAGCATAGATTATCCGACGAAACTCGTCGTCTGAAGAAGGACGTCCAAGATACATGTCTAACGACCATAGGTTGTTCTCCCTACATAGGCCCATCACGTGGGCACAGCAGTAATCCGTCTTTTTACGGCCCGTAGCCCCATAATCCACCGTCATCAGTCTGAACAGCCCCTCCAAGAACTCATGGAAAATCGCCTCCTTCCGGATGGGAGCAGGGATAGTGACCTCGTCGCCCTCGCGTAACCCCCCCGTAGGCAAAATACGCTCTTCCCGCTTGTCGTAGGAGAGCACGGGGTACTTGCAGGTCAGGGGGTCCGGGAGCATACCCTTGGCTAGGTCGTGGGTAGAGAGGTCATCGTTGGGCTCGAGGTAGTAGTAGTGGAGCTTGGGTTCAAGGACGAAGGTACGTTCCGTGGAGGAGATGGGGTTATTGAGGAACTCGCTGGAAAAGTAAGAAGGGCCCACACGGTCACGTATCTGGCGGAGTCGTTTTATTGACCACTTCTCCGGCCAGAGCAGCTGTTTATTGGTGTCAGCCAAAGGACCCTCAACTGCGGGGAGGATGCGTCGGTTCCAGTGGCGGAAGCGGGGGTCGTCCGAGGTGCAAGCATAGTATAGGAAGGAGCGGCGAGTAATCATTGTGCCCAGCCAAAACAGGCGGGCTCCCTCGTCTAGGGCGGGGAGAATAACCTTGAAGAGCAGCTCCTCAAACTCGGAGTGGATTTTGTCAAGGTCGGTAGTGGCCGACCGCTTGTCATACTCGGGGTCGTCTAGCAGGTAGAGCTGGGGGCGGAAACCACGCTTACGACCCAGCACGGGATATCCCGAGAGAGTAGCTCCATTAGTTAGGCGGAGCTGGGAGCGGGACCATATCCCCGCACCCCTCTTGGGTTTGAGCCTGCCAAAATCATCGGACAAAAACTTGTTGCCCTCTAGTTGCTGCATGATTTTATCGAAACGGGATTCAATCATGCGTTCAGTTGCTAAGGTAACTACTGTCTCTATGGAGGGCTTGGCAAGAAGGAAGAGCAGGGGAATCTCTGTGCCCAGAACTACAGACTTGGCGGAGCCACGGGGGGCAGCCCACACGTTGAGGTCGTAGCGTCCGAGCTCATAGACCATCTGAGCATGGAACTCGGGACTGGGGAGTTTCTTGGCCCCTCGGTAGAAGGTGACCCCGGTGTCGTCCGGAGTTAGGTAGTAGTCCCTAAAGAAACTCCACGCATCCACTAGACCTTCGGGAGTATCCACATTCTTTACAACAAATACTCGGGCTTGCCTTTGCCCCTCAGGGGTCAGCTCCCCATAATCAGGAGGCAGAGGGTGCCACAGGTTGCTTGCCTTTCTTCTGCTCATCCCTGCACGCTTCTTTCATAATCTGGGGGAAGGTCTCAAAGATGGCGAAGGTAGCTATGGTCACGGCTGTCCAACGGACCTGATTGTAGTAGCTATCCTCACCCCTAAGTAGCTTCATCCACGGTTCTGTTTCCCGAATGTAGTCGGGAGTAATCCGTTCCATAACCTTAGGAATGAAAACTGTACGCCACCAGTAGGGTGCGTTGGGGACTTTCCATTTGGGGGGAGGAGGAAGCATCCGTCCGGAGCCACACAACTCCTGCAACAATCCCCCAATCAAGCTGGGGGTAATGTTGTGTGTAATCTTGGGTATCAAGTCCCGGCGAATCTTTGCTTCCAGTTTCTCCGCATCCGTCTTTACTTCGTCGAGGGGAGACAGGTGTTCAACCTCGGGAGGAAGGGACTCAGTCGTCATCTCCGGAGGAGGGACCTCTTCGGGTGGGGTCGGGGGGCTCGCCGGAGCTGGTGGGGGAGTCTTCTTCACTGTCGGGGGCTTTCTCTTCGGGAGGACGGTGGGCCCCAAGTAGTGGGCCAGCTGGGGGGGTATCCCCTCCTGTGGCTCCGAGGGTATCACTATCTCCTCCGGTTTCGAGGGGTTCGTCGGGTTTGGACTCATTAGTAGGTTCCTCCGAGTGGGGAAGTAGGTCGAATCGTTTTCGAGACTGTAAAATACCGGCCATCCGTGCGGTGGTAACTGTGGGGTTGCCTTGGGCATCCATACCAAGACGCTTCTGGGAAAGGGAAGCAAGGTAGCCCTGAGCTTCAAGAGCCTGCTTGCCAATGAGGGACAGGAGCTTGATGGAAGCTACCCTCACGTTTCCTTTTTGGTCATTGTCCCGAGCCAAATCTGTAAGTATCTCTATGGCCTCTTTGGGGGTCCACTGGGCGATTTTGAAGGCAGACCCCAGAGCCTCGGCATCCGTGAAAGCCAAAACTAGTTCAGCTAGGGATTCCTGAAGGTCCGTGACCTGCTTGGCTGTCACCTTCAGCTGGCTGCTCGGGCTCTTTCTTTTCCTCTTCTTCGGAGAGGACGTCGAGGTCTTGGATTGTGACTTCGGGGAGGGTTCCATAAAAACTTTCCTTTTGAGGAATGGGGGGCAACCCCACATCTATATTCTGATAAACGAATACCAAGGCACTGTCCACAGTATTCTCCCCACAGGGCTCCACAGTAGGACAAAGCACTTCCTTGATGTCCTCCGCACTAAGTACGGTAGGGGACTCCAAATGGGCTAGTTGGGCACAAGCTCGTATCCCCGCCGTGTACGCCTGAAGCATGAGGAACTCAATCCCCTTGTCGTTGGGCTGCCAGTGCTCAACCCCTCTCTGATGCCTCAGCTCCTTCCGGGTATTCAAGAGGAAGCCTCTAGCTTCCGCGATTACATTGTCTTTGATTATCATAGGGCGAACGCAAATCATTAGGTAACTCCTTTGGAAAAACGTATCCGTCCCGGCTAGTTGAAGGGTCTACTCCTAGCATACGGTCAAACTTCTCTATGGGGGTCAGTACAGTCACGGGACCATTGTAAGGAATGCCAACCATCGTCCGCTCTTTCGGCATGTGGATGTCTGGGTGCCACCAGAGAATATGCCTCACGGGAAGGTGGTAATTCTCTACCACTTTGGTCCTATGCTGAACAGAAACAACTACTACAGTTCCCATTTCACTCATCGAGACAACTCCTTCCTGATTAGCCCCTTCCATTTTTGGATAGGAAGGTGCGGGGGTGCCGTGGGTAGAAGGAACTCCTCATCCAAGTAGTCTTCCCACTGGGCAATCACTTTCAACAACGCTCTCGTGTATGCCAACTCCTGCCTCCGCTTCTTGTGGTAGCGGGAGTTATATTCGGGGTGCCGGGCTTTGAACAACTTGGCATTGGCATCACGACAATCCTTACAATATATGTCCAGCCCATTTCGGGTACGGGCATCCCGATAAAAAGAGGAGACCATCCTCTTCCTCTTACACCGGCTGCACCTAACCCTAGTGCCGGGTCCGGGATATTCAACTACCCGCCGCAGCAGTCTTGCATCGTCGCTTTCGCTTCGACTTAGATGACTCTTTGACATCGGATGTACCCCTTCCCACTAGGCGGTGTATTACATAGAGACGCTCTATAATCTTGACTTGAGCATCCAGCTTCATCCTCGCAACAGAAAACTCCTTGGCCTTCACACGCAACCCGAACTGGGGGCAGGTTAGTACCCATATCCTATCATTCTGGTGGCGAGAGTCAAAGGAGAAGTCCCTCGGCCACTCTCCCTTCTTGGGAACATGGGCCATGAGGGGATTGCTCTCGTCCAGCTTGGACATAGCCCCAGTTATCGGCAGCACACCCCCCTTGTAGTTGGTTGACTTACTCACCACTGGACTCCTTTAGCACCCTCTCTATATACCTGTTGGTGTCTTCCCGGTAGGGAGCACTGGGGGTATGGAAGTACCGGAGGAGCAACTCCACGTCACCGGTGACCACGGCGTTGGGACAGTACCGTAGCCACACGCCTAGGATGACAAGTTCACACTTGTCTTTCTCCATCACGTTATCATCGTAGTCCCAGTCAACCTCCCAGAACTCACACCCATCCTGCCAGAACTCCCGGTGGATATGGTAAGGCCCTTGGGCCGAGCCGCCGTCCCCCTCCAGCACCAGACCGAACAGGGACTCGTGGCCGTAGAGCATATCCAAGGTCTCCATCAGTGGATACCCCCCCGTAGGCAAGGGGGAGTCCTCCTCTCCGAGAGGGTGGCTCATAAAGACGTGGGTTGCTAGGGCAGCTACTATGCAAATCACAATAAGAAACCAAACGGACTCGGTATTTGAGTTGGCGCCCATCGGTTACTCCTTTAGTGGAGGCAATTATAGTTGTCGGCTATGAACATAGCGAAGTTGGCTACATCCACGGCTTCCTTGCGTATGGCAAGGCGTAGTTCCTCATCAAGAGGCTCCGAGTGGGATACCCCGTCGATAAGGCGTAGGAGTTCCCCGGACTCTTCGACTAGGCGGGACGCTAGGTAACTGTCCGAGCAGTTTGACCAGTGCTCCTTGGTTATGTTCCGGGGGGTAATAAGTTCCGCTCCCATCGCTCGGGCGAAGCGTTCCACGGCTAAGAGGATCTTCTCGAGGGCTTTGGGGTTTGGGTGGTCTTTACCATTGATAAGTAGTGCCATGGGTCGTCTCCTGTGTTAGATGGTTTCGGCCATTTCAACAAGGCCCCCGGATACCTCTGCCAGCTTCAGGCAAAGGCGGTCTAGCCGCCCTAGGACGCACACTTGTTTTTCCGCCTGTGCCTCAGGCTGGGTGGCGGGCACCGGACCCCGAAGGCGGAGAAGGGCGGCCTCCACGGACCCGAGCAGCCCGGCAGTGCGGGATTCCAGTTCGGATAGGCGTTTAGATATGAGGGACTCGCTCGTTCCACCCGCCAATGTAACAGCACATTCTTGTAAGGGCATGGGTCGTCTCCTGAAAAGGGGCCAAAGTCGTTCGATTCTCAGGCCGCATTATACCATAGATTTCGAGAATGTCAAGTAGAAAATCCGTAATTCGTAAAGTTTTTTCTTTCCTTTAATATAAGGAATAAAAAATCAAACCGGAGGTTTTTCAAACATCGCAGGAGTCCATCCCGGAACTTTGAACTGCTTGATTGCCTTCCGTTGCTTGAGAGAGTAGCCCAGCCCAATGTTGCCGGATTCCCCAGCAGGGCGGAGAACCATGTGATGCGGGTTGCAGCAGTTAGCGTGCCCGCAGAGATGCCGCACATAATTGTCGGCGGGGAGATGCCCATTGGAGAAGGCGTAGGCCAGCCTGCTGGGAGAGTAGTACACCCCCCTGATATTTACCTTGGGCCTGTGGGTCGAAGGGTGGACCTTCTTGTCCACCAACCTCAGGTCGATATCACTCTCCTCCCCTTCGGGCAGTACCTTTTTCTTCCCTACCCAGAGCCAGCAGGCACAGTAGGGGTCTTCAGGATTGTAGAGGGGGGTGTCCGGGTCTTCAAAGGTATGGGGGTTGGGATGGACCTTCGCCCAGAACCTCTCCCTCTGCTTTTCGGTAAAGGCGTTCATCCAAATCTCGTTTAGGGTCTTCATGGTTTTGTCTCCTAAAAAAGGGGTTTTTCAACTCTGAGGGGCATTATAACACAAAAAAAGGGATTGTCAAGTAAAAAAATAACCCTTTGAACACGTGTTACTTTTTCAAAAATGTAACTTCTTTTCTTCCAGAGGTTTATAGAAAAGGTAACACTAAAAAAAAATGACCCCACTCAGGAGAGCACGGGGGGGTAAGAAAAAGTTATATAAAAATATAGGTTGTAAAGCGTTTTCAGTCTAAATATATAAGTAACTAGTAGTTCTGCCTGTACTCTCCTGAGGGGGGTCACCTTTTTTTAGGGTTACTTTTTTTCTTACCCCTCGTGAATGAAGGAGTTATGATTCTCAAAAAGTTACACGTGTTGAGAGGGTTACTTTCTTGAAACCCCCTTTTTAGCCCTTTTAGAAAAGTAACCCTTTTTACAAAAAAGTAATCCCTTTGGCTTGTAAGTCCTTATTAATGGAGCGGATTTTTTGGATTTTTATTTTCACTCTTGTCCTGTGGGGGGGCATACAGTAGGATGGGGCTAGGAGGACGAGATATGATAGGTGATTTCCTAGTAGCAATGTGGGAGAAGCTGATAAAGCTGTTCCCGAGATACGTGATTGTGGAACCCGACAAGAAGGGAGTGCTGTTGAGATGCGGGCAAGTAAGGAAGGTGGTGGGTCCGGGATTCTACATTCTGTTGCCACTGGTAGACGATGCGGACATTATAACTGTTGTGAGTCAGGTGGTGGACCTACCGGACGTGAGTGTACAGACCAAGGATGGAGTGGCGGTGGTCGCCAGCGGCGTAGTGAGCTACAGGATAGTGGATGTAGTAAAGGCTATGTATGAAGTACTGGATTATGATGCGGCCCTGAGGACGATAGGCAGTGCTTGTCTGGCCGAGGCGG
>Ga0098033_1000232_pt1 | contig 27869 bp, 43 predicted proteins | sample 1_EtaG_FD_75049 | JGI IMG/M metagenome (GOLD analysis project Ga0098033, IMG submission 75049) | Marine viral communities from the Subarctic Pacific Ocean - 1_ETSP_OMZ_AT15124 metaG | ecosystem: Environmental > Aquatic > Marine > Oceanic | place: Pacific Ocean | collected 2015-01-07
TAAACTTGTACTATAAATTAAATTAAATACCTATATTATTACTATGGAAAAACGAATTAAAGGCAAACGATTTAACACTGATAACGCTAATAAACTGGCTTCAGTTACTAGAGGATCTGGCGGTTCTAGGTTCACAGAAAATCTCTATATCTCACCACGAGGGGACTATTTCTTACACGGTAAAGGCGGACCTCTGACCCGTTGGAATGGTGAGGGAATAGTCTCCATTAGTATTGAAACCGCACAACACTGGATGCAAAAATATGACAAATAAACGAGGCAGGCCGCCATTGCATGAAAGCGGAACTGCTTTTGTAGGCACTTCACAGCCAAAAATTTTAGTGGATAATATGCTAAATATCGCCAGAATTGAATCATCTGACGAATCTAAGACCTGGCGATTGGCGGCAACACGATTTGTAGAAAACTGGAAGAAAGAGAACCCTGGTGTTTTGGAAGCCAGATAGAGGGTGGTTTAACTATTGCTCAACAATCAAACTAATTCCTTGCTTGTTCCCTCTATCTGGCCTAATCAAAAAGAGAATTAATGCAGCCTAAACTAACAGCAAACGTATCTGACTTTAAGGCCGGAAGGTCTGCCGTAAAACTCCACCTTTTAGCAAGGTTCAATAAACAAATATCTAATAGCTCTGAAAGATTATCTGATTACAGTTTCCGGTTCTATGTAAAAACAGGCGTTATGCACTTATCAGCTAAACTGAAGGGGAATGAATGAGTAAAGAAGTTGCCCCAGAAAGCCTAATCGATGAATTAAAGAGATTAAGACAGGAATACTTTTCAATGAAGGAAATGACTGGTAAAATGCAGGGAATTTTACCTTGGGTTAATCATAAATACCATTGCCCTTTATTTATAGATGAGAGTTCAAAGAAGGATTGCAACTGCGGATTGAGTGAGTATTTATCCACATCCCCCACAAGCAAATAACTTACTTTTATTTAATGGAAGAAAATGATGATTTAAACCGTAACCATTCACCACTGGCGAGAATAGAAAAAACACAAGGAACCCTTAACAAAGAAATTACAACCCTAGTTGCTTGGAGGATAGAGCACGAAACAAATGCCAAACGAGACAGAGAAGATTTAGAAGGGGTTAAGGTTCATCTTTACGGTAAAGATGGCAATGGTGGTATCTTTGGCAATGGCGGCTTAGATGATAAGGTCAAAGCTATGGAAACCACGAGTAAAAATTTATGGAAATATATACTAGGAACAGGGGTTTTGGTCGGAATACTATCAAATTTGGACAAAATAATCAGATGAAAATAGCCGTAATTGATGATGAAAAAGATGATAGATTTTTTCTTAGTCGAATATTGCTAAAGTATGATGTTGAAGTACAAACCTACACCTCAAGCATTGATTTTGGTGCCCATGCAAATGCGGATGACTTTGACTTTGTCTGGATAGACTTTACTATAAATCACGGAGCAGGGGCCAAAAACATCCTTAGAGCCTTAACAGTTAAATCAAGAACAAGAGTTGTATTTATATCACATGGTGACAAACATTTCACGAAAGAATTCAGAGAAAACCCTATTGTATGGGGGTTATTACTAAAAGGTGATACTGATTCGATTCATGAACACATAAAAAATAGGCTATACGAAAGGGCACACCCTGAAATTTATCAATAAATCGCTTTTATGATACCCAACAGATACTTATATTTAAACTTCACCACGGGTAAAATATGTTAAAATGGTCAAATGAAGACCGACTCATTTCTGAAATAAGGGAATGGTCGAAAAACCCTAGAATCATTGGGGGCAAGAAATTTGAGGATCTAATAACCTCAATGGATCGCTTTGGGTACGTTGACCAAATTGTCATAAATACGGACGGTGAGTTAATCGGTGGCCACGCTAGGTTACAGAAACTAAAACAAGATGGTGAAACATCCGTTTCTGTAAGAACCCCAGATAGAAAACTAAATGAAACCGAATTTTCAGAACTTGCAATTAGACTGAATAAGAATATTGCAGGGGAATGGGATTTTGATGCTTTATTGAAGGATTTCGATTCTGGGGATCTAACCGAGTGGGGCTTTGAAAAATTCGACTTTCCAGTAGCATCCGATGACCCAGAAGATTACAATCAAGAATCAAGCGAACCTAAAGAAAAAATGGTGGCTTGCCCTGGATGCGGTAAAGAGTTTAATGCAAATAACCCTGTTGTAAAAACGTAATTTAATTATATTAAATGTACAGTATATAAATGGCTGTTAAAAAGAAAAAAGCAATCAAGAAAAAGAAACCTGTAGGTAGACCCGCATTTGAGGCTACTGAAAAACACCACGAATCAGCTTACAAAGGAGCTAAAAAAGGACTTAACGAACAAGAGATTTCCAAGGTAATGGGGATCGGATATTCCACTTTTAAGGAAAATAAGCAACTATTTCTGGCCGATATTAAAAAAGGACGTGAAGCTTCACAAGATGAAAGATTAAAAACAGTCGAAAACTCATTACTAAAGAATTGTGAAGGATATTTTGTTGAAGAAACAGTTTTAGAACGTAGAGGCACTTTAGATAAAGATAATAACTTTACTGGAACCACTAATGCAGTACAAAGGAAAACTAAGAAATATATCAAACCATCTGATATGGCTATTTTCTTCTTTCTCGTTAATCGATCTAATGGTAAATGGGAATCAATCAATAGAAGGGATTGGTCAACTGAAAACGACCAAGGGGCGATATTATCAGCTATTCAAGCAATGAAGAAAAACGCAGTTAAGGGGGAATAATGGAATGTGAATTTTGCAAAAAAGATTTAGACTTGGGCGCCCACTCTTCAGATTGCCCATTAGAACTAGAAGGGATGACAACTGAGGCCACATTAACCAAAATGTTTAATACCGGATGGACTTGCCCTAGCTGCAAGAGAGTGTACAGCCCGATGAATAATGAATGTAAAAAATGCAATGAGGGGTTATAAATGGAAGATCTCACCACGATCAAGATAAAAGTAAGCAAAGAAGATTACGAGCGGTTTCAACTTCATAGATGTTCGCACCAATTATACGAAGATGCCTGTGTTTTATACGAAGCCGAACAGAACAAGATAGGGCCTGGAGACTGGTTTTTGTATCAATATAAAAATGAATGCTACGTTCAACGAGCTAAATCAATCAACCAACAAACCACAATAGTTTATGCTTATGCAGGCAATGTGAATTTCAGCTTAGAATTTTGCACAAAACTATCTCCAGAAGCCCAAGACATTCTAAACAAGGAGACTGGGAAGAATGATAAAAGCGCTTAAATCCCTAATTTCAATGTTTTATAATACATCTAAGATTAGGTGCAACTGCGGGAAATCATTCAATTCTAATACAGAATATCTTTGTCACTGGCACGATGAGATTTATAGAGCTGATAGTAAGTCTAAAATACACTTTAACTTGAGTGAGGAATAATGGATACCCCTGAATTACTACTGATAACCGTGGTTGTTATAGCTTTTGTTATAGCAGGGGTTTTAAAATGAAATGCCCAATATGCCATAAAAACACTGTTAAGGATGAGCTAAAGCCCTTTAACGGCGACAAGAACCTACTACAGTTCACAGGTGATTTAGTCTGTACCAGTTGTGGTGGTAAGTTTAATGCTGAGATAATGAAGGGTATTGATCATTCAATTAGGGGGTAGTGTGACGCAACAGGAGATTAGAAACGAGTTAGGCGTGTTTATTTGCAGATTTATTTCCTTATTTAAGATTGATATAAACTCAGAACAGGATGTTGATGTACTTTTAGATAATATTGATAAGTGGATGAACAAGAGAGGGTACGTTTTAGAATAAAATCATCACACAAGACCTTATAAATGACCTATACGAGACACTATTAGAACGAAATCATCACCACGGAGATTAAATGAAGATATTAATATGGATAATCATTAACGGGACAATGCTTTATTTCCTTACAAAAGGGGAAGAGTGGCAGTTAAACATTTGGAAGTTCTGGTTCTGGGTTTCGTTTGTATCCACCATACTTGCGCTATTCATGATTGAGGGTATTAAAAAAAGCGGAGCTAAACCTAGCGTTCCTATTTCAGTATATGCTACCTACGGGGCTGTAATAGCTTGCCTTTTGGCTTCAAACGGGTGGTTCTGGTACGCTGGGTTTTGTGCTTTTAAGTGTTTTTGTCAATCAGTCATTTTTCAACATCAAAAAACCATCACCACAGGAGAAAGTAAATGAGAGTAATATTAGAGTATAACCCTATAGATGGGCAAATTACAGATTCAATGGGTGGGTTTGTGGGTAATATCATAAAATTAGCCCATTTTGGAGAAGCCAAAGATGCTGTCAGTGTTGAGGATCTTTCAAAGCTAAAAACGTCAGGGTATTCCGCCCAAGAAATTATTCAGATGAAACACGCGAATTTAATCTGAATGGAACTGTCCCAAAAACAAGCTGAATCAATAGATCAAGCTACAGGTAGATCAAATATCTGGCATGGCTCAGTACGATCTGGAAAGACCGTTGGATCTATAATGAAATGGATTGAATACGTTCCAAGTGCCCCACAGCATATTGATGGCCATTTAATGATGGTAGGTAAAACAGAGCGAACACTAGCCACAAATATCTTAACACCACTTCAGAACTATCTAGGCAAAAGAAACTTCAATTTCACACTTGGAGCGCATAAAGCTTATATGTTCGGAATTCCTATAGAGTTATACGGGGCCAGTGATGCCAGAGCCGAAGAAAAAGTCAGGGGTTCCACTGGTACTGGGGTTTATGGTGATGAAATTACTTTATGGCCCAAAGGGTTCTATAAGATGCTTATGACTCGTTTAAGTGTTGAAGGGGCGCAAGGATTCTTTACAACTAACCCAGATTCACCATACCACGAAATCAAGACTGAATTCATGGATAATAAGGGAATTGATTTAAAGAGTTTTCATTTTAAACTTACAGATAACCCATTTTTACCGAAAAAATACGTAGAGGATCTACAAAAGGAATACACAGGCTTATTCTATAAGCGGTTTATTCTTGGTGAGTGGGTACTAGCTGAAGGGGCTATATTTGATTTCTTTGAAGATAAGGCGCCAATGGTAATCCCGGCTGAAGACCTTCCAGAAGCCAAATGGCACACAGCCTCTATTGATTATGGTACTCAAAACCCTTTTTGTTGTGGATTATACGGGCACAATCCAGACACTACCCCAAAAGTATGGCAGATAAAAGAATATTGGTACGATGGTAGAAAGGCTAATAAGCAGAAAACAGATTTAGAATACTGTGAAGATTTGAAAGAGTTCTTTGGCCCGATTAAACCAAGAAAGATATTTGTTGATCCATCGGCAGCCAGTTTCAAGGTTCAAATGAAGAGATCTAGTTTCATGGGTATCAACGATGCTGACAATGACGTGGTAAATGGGATAATGACTCACTCTAGAATGTTGAAAAGCGGTGAGTTTGCTGTAAGCAGTGATTGCAAGAATTCAATCAGAGAATACCAGTCATACGTTTGGGATGAGAAAGCTCAGGATAAAGGCGAAGATAAGCCAAAAAAGGACAATGATCATTCGATGGATCAGATTAGATATTTGCTCCATAGCCTATTTGGCGAAGATCACTTAGATTATAGTAAACTGGTTACTTGGTAAATTAATATTAGGATATAACATTAAATAAAGTATTTTATAGATATGGCTTATAAGTGCAAACACTTTAAGATTTACGAGCTAGTTGATCCTGTTACATATAAGGCTAGAGGCCAATTATCATGGGAATTGATGGATGAACGTCTTTTAAGATTAATTGATAAACTTAGAGACACATTTGGCCCGGCTACTATAAACACATGGAAATGGGGTGGTAAATTTCGTTGGTCTGGGCTAAGAACCCCGGCTTGTAATATTGGCGCTAGAAGGTCTCAGCATAGATATGGTAGGGCCGCTGATATGAAATTCAAGAATATTAAGCCTGCTGCAATAAGAAAAGCTATTAGATTAGATTCTGAATACTGGAAAAAACAGGGCGTGTGCTGTGTTGAAAACGGAACTAAAACTTGGTTACACGTAGATGTCAGAAACACTAAAAAAATTAAATGGGTGAATCCATGAATAAAGCTGTAAAGAAAAGCGTAAAGAAAAAAATCACTACTAGAAAAGATGTAGCAGAAGGGAAAATGGAAATAATCCATGAAGATGGGTGGAGCAACCTCCTAACCAAAATGGGTACTTCCAAAGATAACCAAACCTCGGATGTTTTCGGGGTAACAGTAGACCGAACATTTGGCGAATTAGAGGAATTATACCGGGGTGATGGTTTAGCAAAGAGAATTGTCGATTTACCTGCGGCGGAAATGACTCGCAATTGGTTTGATGTCACAGGTGATACTGAAGGTGATGTTGAAAAAGCATTAGTCGAATTAGATGCCAAATCTCTTGTAAACAAAGCTTTGAGATGGGGCGGGGTATATGGTGGGGCACTAGTTGTAATGCTTATTGATGATGGTGGTGAGCTTAAAGATGAGCTTGATTTAAACAAAATCAACAAAGTCGAAGAATTAAGGGTATACGATAGATTTAAAATTTGGGCAGACCCTACAGATATTCAGCAAGACCCACAAAAGCCCGGTTTCGGTAAACCTTTCAGGTATCAAGTAAACCCAATTGAAAACACTTTTTCAGGCGCTCTTTTCACTGTTCATGTTTCCAGGGTGTTATCGTTTGATGGGGTTGATATTTCTGAAGTTTCCAGAAAAATAAACAAAGGTTGGGGTGATTCTGTTTATCAGGCGATCCATAAACAGCTTTCAAATGTTGGTGGTGCTTATCATTCTACAAGGTCAATTTTAAATGATTTCATCCACCCAGTACTTTCTATTGATAATCTTCAAGATTTAATCGCCGGTGGGCAAGAGAATTTAGTTAAGGCTAGGCTCGAAATTATGGATTTATCAAGATCTATTCTTAATACAACTTTGATCGACTCTAAAGAATCCTACGAGAAAAAAGCTTCCAGTGTTGGTGGTTTAGATGCTCTTATTGATCGGTTTACGGTTGCTTTATCAGCTGTTTCTGGTATCCCTCATACTCTTTTAATGGGCCAATCACCTGCAGGGTTGAACAGTACTGGCGAATCAGATATAAGATTCTGGTATGATAAGATTGCAGCATTACAGCAAGAGAAGATGCTCAAACAAATGACTTATCTAGTCAAAATAATAATGCTATCTAAACAGGGCCCTACTAATGGAAAAGAGCTAGATGATTGGTCAATTCAATTCAACCCTTTATGGCTACCAACAGAAAAAGAGCAGGCTGAATTAAGAAAGATCCAATCTGAAACTGATGTTAATTACATTAATACTGGTGTTTTAATCCCTGCAGAAGTTGCTGTTTCAAGGTTCGGCGGTGATCAGTACAGCACCGAGACAATTTTAGAGCCAGGCGATAGAAAGGATTTAATCACTGATCCTGAAGATTTTGAGGATAAAGAAACCAGGAAAAAATAATGGAATACAGAAAAGGCTATAAATATCAACTACACAAAGATGAGGTCATTGTATTAGGTGAGGCTTTCAGGACCGTTAAACCAATAAAATCCGATTTAATAGAATTATTCGATAATGTTTTAGTAGTTAAAGAGCATTATGCTTGGGATGGTGCCAGTGGCCCCACCAAAGATACGGATGATACAATGACAGCTTCTTTATGCCATGATGCCTTATACCAATTAATGAGGAAAAGGCTATTACCGCATTCTTTATGGAAACAGGCAGATAAGGAATTAATGAAACTTTTGAAAAAGAATGGAATGCCACTTTTCAGGCGCACCTACTGGAATTTTTTCCTTTCCAAAGCCAGGGGTAAACACGCCTCGCCAAAGAATGTAAAAAAAATATACAGTGTAAAATGAGTGAAGGAAATGACAGCACATTCAGTTTCAAGATTGATAAGAAATCAATTAAACTATTACTTGGGCTTGTGCTTTTACCAGGTGGGGGTTATTCAGTAAAAACTTTGATTTGGGAACCTTATAATGAAATTAATCAAGCCCGGATCAAATCAGATTCATTACGAACAGATAGGATTTTGGAAGAGCAACACCACTCCAGGAGTGAGCTACAGCAAATCAAACATGGTATTATAGTAATACAGCACCAATTATCAGGCATGGCTTTAGATAATGCGATTGAAGCTACCAATGAAGAGTTAAATGAATAAGAAAGTAGACCATGAATTATACAAGAAAGCATTAGATACAATACGAATGACCAAAATTCTCTTAGATGAGAAAAAAAAACTTATAGAGGTCTTAAATAATATTATTGATACAATGGAAAAAAAGTATGTTATTCAGGAAAAATATATCAAAGATCTTGAAAATCTTGTGGAGGTTCAGCTTGAAATGTTTAAATTGTAATGATGAGGGGGCCACTACTTTTAGAGGTATAGCCACTTGCCCAGAATGTAAGTATAAATGGAAAATACCTAGAAATTTCCGTACTAATGAAATGGAGGTTCCACGTGAAACAATTGTTAAGCCTACCGAACAAGAGCCAACTATTTCCAAAATGGAAACTGTTGAAATAAGCAAGAAAACAGGAAAAAAGAAAAGAGTCTATAAGAAACGCAAAAAGAAATCCACCACGAAAGAATGATTGCAACTAGAAGAGACAGGGTTGATCTTGTAAATGAGATCGCAATGAGGCGTGAAAACCTCAACAAAAGGAAGGTTAAGAAAACGCCTACTGTTAAATGGCTTTTCCCAGTTCCAGTATCTAGGCAATACCAAAGAATCTTAGATCGCCATGTTGAGAATATGATCGCCTTAACAATCCAGATTGTGGTTAATAACCTTGAGAGTTTAACCGCTCAAAGAGACTTAGAATTCCCAGAACTACTTAAAACAGATGCTTTTGAGGAATCCGCAGACAGAGTTATCAATTCCCTTCAATTAGGAATTGCCTCACAGCCTCTAGGTAAAGTTTTAACCGCCGAAGAGATAGGCCAAGAAACTTCAGTCTGGAATGATGCCCAGTGGCAAAAAACAATGAAAAACGTGATGGGCGTTGCAATATTCCAACAAGAACCATGGTTGGGGCCTGTGTTAAATGGCTTTACTAAAGAAAATGTGCAGCTTATAACGAAATTAGAGCAAGACTACCTTGCTGATGTTTCAGGTATTGTACAAAGGGGCCTTAGACAAGGCGATAGTCATAGAACTATAGCTACCCGATTATTAGGTGATGCAAGATTAGCTAGTGGGTTGAGATCTGGCATAGTTCAATTCGAGCAAAGAGGGAAAAAGTTCCCTATTAAAGGAAAAGATCTCGCATCCAAAACAAAGAACCGGGCCAAGCTAATAGCCAGGGATCAGGTAAGTAAATTAAACGGGCAACTCACGAAATTAAGAGAAACTAATCTAGGCATCCAAAAATACACTTGGAGAACTGCACAAGATGAGCGAGTAAGACCCACCCACAGGGCAAATAATGGAAAGGTTTTTAATTGGGATGAATCACCGGCAAATACAGGGCACCCAGGGGATGATGTACAATGCAGGTGCCATGCTGAACCAATTTTTGACGATATAATAGAGGGGATTTTACAGAATGGCTGATTCTAGTAAATTACAAGAAAGCTTGGCGAATATTGCTAGAGAAATTCGATCTGAGTCAGACAAGAGTTTCACAGGTAGAATTGACGTTGGGATTAAGATGAATCAAGGCGGGATAGACCATATTTCAATGAAAGTTGAAAAAAATATCAATTTAAGAAAAAAATAATTAGGATTAAGCCCTAAAATATCGTATTATAGAAATAGTCTTTTGGAATAATTTCCTTTTAATAAAGTGAATATTAATCCCGGCGAAGTGTTAAAGCTTTTCCGGGATTTTTTTTTGGTCAAAAATGATTAAGCAAGCAAAAGTAATCCTCTACCCTATTTTTGTAGGGTTTGGAAAAAAAGTCATATCTGCACTATTTTTGACAGATACAGAGGCACCTGCTAATTTTCTAGTAGACACAGAATTACCTCCAAATAGGCTCGTTTGTAAATTCTAATGGCAGTACACGGACCAAGCATAAATGTAGATCCAGATGCGATCCATGATAATGTCGCTGATGAAATAGGTGTCATTGCTGAGAAAGTAGCCCCTATCGCTGCTGATGAAATCATCATAGAAGATAGTGCGGATTCAAACAATAAGAAGAAAATCCAAGTGGGTAACTTACCTCCCACGACTTCAAACGACTCTGATGCTTTGCATGACAATATCGCCGGTGAAATTGATGCCGTTGCTGAAAAAGTAGCCCCTATCGCTGCTGATATACTTGTGATCGAAGATTCGGCTGATTCTAACAATAAAAAGAAAGTACAAGCAGGGAATTTACCAGTTGCTTCTCATACTCACACAGAAAGTGAAATATCTGATCTTGATCATATAGATGCAGATGCCATTCATGATAATGTTGCCGGTGAGATAGATAGTGTAAGCCTAAAGGCAGCACCGGTTCCTGGGGATCAGCTTTTAATAGAAGATTCTGCAGATGTCAATAATAAAAAAAAGGTTACTGTCGGTTCACTCCCCTTTACGGCAACCGGGCATACTCACAGCGAATCGGATATAACCGATTTAGACCATACCGATACAAACGCTTTACACGACAATGTGGCAGGTGAGATTACAGCTATTGCAAGCAAGGGTACACCAGTAAATGCTGATACAATTGTTATCGAAGATTCTGCTGCTGCTGATGCCAAAAAAAGTGTAACAATCGGAAATTTACCTTTTGCTGCTCCAAGCCATACTCACACCGAATCAGAAATTAGTGATTTAGATCATACTGATGCTGATGCCTTACATGATAATGTGGCAGGTGAGATCTCATTAATAACTAATAAAACCACACCCATTGGTGCTGATTTACTGGTTATCGAAGATTCAGCAGCCACTAATGCGAAAAAGAATGTTTTAATTGGTTCTTTACCTTTTACAGCCCCAGGCCATACACATACTGAATCTGATATAACAGATCTAGTACATCCTTTTATGGAAGGATGGGTCAAAGGTTTAGAGATGACTTTTGCAAGTGTATCTACGGTATCAATTGAAGCGGGTAAATGTAGAGATAGCGCGAATGGGTTTAATATTATTAATACAGCCACGAGAACAGCCGATATTACTACTTCTGGCCTAAATGGGTTAGACACTGGGACAGAAGCGGTCAGCACTTGGTACGCATTATTTATAATTGATGATTCTACAGGTTCCAATACAGAAGGGGCTTTATTGTCTCTTTCTAGTACCGCGCCCACGCTTCCAGGTGGATACGATGTATTTAAAAGGGTTGGATGGGTTCGGAACAATGCTTCTGGTGATTTTATAAAATTCATCCAAACAAGAACGAATGATTTTAGAAAAGTTTTCTATGATGAGGAAATTACTAATTTAACAGTTTTATCACTTGGTTCAGCTACCATTTACACGGGGGTAAGTTTAGCTGCATTCGTTCCACCTACATCATTGGAACCTATTTTGGCCCTTGTTATAGCCCCAGATGATAGGGGTGATTTCCTAGAAATTAGGCCGACAGGCTCCACAATGGACAATGCCACTTATAAATTCAATGGTATTGATGACAAGAATAAATCTGGGTACGGTATCCAGGAAACTATTTGTAGTAATCTTCAAAACATTGAATATAGAGTAACACAAGCATCTGATGATGCTAGTATCGGAGTAGTGGGTTATTATGACCAACTTTGAGATTGTAGACTGCTTGGATTGCGGGAAATGTTGTACCTCTAAAAGTTTGGAGAATATTTCTGTATATGCCACTGATGAAGAATGGGAAGCTATTCCGAATCGATATAAGCCAATATTGAAATGGCAAAAAAACCACATGGGGTTCAAGCCACATGATGATGGTTTTTGTTGCAGCGCTTTGTCTGGTGAAGTCGGAAAGAAAATCAGTTGTGATATATATGAAATACGCCCGGACTCTTGCAGAAAGTTTGAAGTGGGTAGTGAAAGATGCTTGGAAGCTAGAAAGCTTGAAACTACGGGGTTCTTACAATGACAATGCACATAGTTACAGACACAGCTACCGGAAGGATTTTAAGAAGCGGTCACGATGTTGATTTTGAGAATGATGGTTCCTTTGATTCATCTACTGAATCTTATAGAACAGATGCCCCTGATAACGTAAAGGCTTCCAAATTAGATGATACATCAGACCATGATATATACAATGGGTTCGCTTATGAGACTGTTTCGGAAACAACCCCTGAAAAACTTATTAAATACAAGAAAAAGAAAAGAAAAAAGATTACTAATAAAACATATAAAAAGCTGAGCGAAGGATTTTCGCATAACGGAAAACATTTCTCTTGTATAAAAAAAGCACAAGATTTTATTGCTCACATGAAACAATTTATCGATAAAAGTAAACTTTTCATCCCATTACAAATAACCACTATTGAAGATGAGACTTATGTTTTTAACACTATTGAGGATTTTAATTTATTTGTGGACACCGTTTTGGGTACAGTAAAAAATCATAAGGATGAGGAACGTCCCATTAAACAACAACTTTTTGCGGCTACCGATATTGCTGCAGTTGACGCGATACTAGATGAGAGGTAATTATGCAAAATAACGGATTTACAGCACCAAATGGTTCAACTCTTGAAGTGGCCACAGTATCCTCGGATACCAAATTAATTCTAATTCAGAATAACGACGCCTCAAGTGATTTGAGATTTGGGTTTACGGATGCTAAAACAAACGCTACCGATGGGTTTTTGGTTGAAGCAAAACAAACATTTCCTTTGCCAGTAGATGGTAATGGTGGAAAAATATTTGTTTTTGGTGTCGGCGCAATTGTTGCCGGGGTAATAGGTCAACTATGAGAAGATACGATACAGGCCGACTTAAAAACGCTAGAATACTAGATGATGGCAGGTTAATGGCTGATGTAATCGTTTCTAGGACTGGAGTTTTGGATTATCGAAATGCTGATGGATCAGCTAGAAAAGAGTTTAGGGATCCTGATGAAGTGTTTAAACTTGATAGCCTAGCAACAATGAATATGATTCCTGTTACTGATGGACACCCTTCAGCGGGCCTTGTTACTTCAGAAAACGTAAAAGAATTAGGCGTAGGGCAAACAGGGGAAAATGCTCGTGCTGATGGCATATATGTAATGAACACTCTCACGGTCAATAACCAAGATGTAATCGAAAAAATTATGTCAGGTAAGCAAGAGTTGAGTTTAGGCTATCAGCTTGACCTTGACGAAAGCCCAGGGGAACATAAAGGCATTCATTATGACGCCGTACAAAAGAACATAAAATACAATCATCTGGCTTTAGTAGTTAATGCCAGGGCAGGGTCACAAGCAAGGATTTCCCTTGATTCTGGCGATGCCATCCAAATAAACAAACAACAGGAGAAACCAGAAATGGAAAAGAATTTACTTACCGTAAATCTGGATGGCATTGAATATCAAGCCTCCCCAGAGGTCAAGAAGGAACTTGACAGACTAATCTCTCGCGCTGATAAAGCCGAAGGTTCAGTTTCCACAATTAAAGAAGAAAAAACCACTCTTCAAGCTAAGTTTGATTCTCAGAAAGAAGAATTAGAAAAGCTTAAAAATGTGGATAATTCTGAAGAAATTAAAACAGCTGTTGACGCTAGAATTTCTCTAGTAAGTTCAGCTCTTAAACATCTTGATTCAGAAGAATCTAAAGAAATCGAGCTTAAAACTGATAGCGAAATCAAAATTGCTGTTATCAAAAAGTACTCACCTGATTTCAATGCTGATGACCAAGAGGAATCTTACATCAAAGCACGTTTTGATATTGCCTTAGAAAACACACCTAAAAAATCAGGTGTTGCTGATCAAAGACAACAAATGCAAAACAAAGATGGTGAAGAACCTATTGTAAATTCAGATGAAGCCCGTAAAAATATGTACAAAACTGTAACAAATGCCCACAAAGGCGAAACTAAATAACCAAAGGAGAATTGAAAAATGTCAGTACAAACTTCATATAACAGTAACTCCGATGTAGCCTTTGCAGGCATGAAAGCCGACTCAGGCTTTGATCGGGTGAATTCAGGAATTGGTGAAAGCACTATTCCTTTCGGACACGGCCTTATCGCCGGAACAAACGCGGAAACTCAGGTAAAAAATGCTGATGGTGCCGGTGTTTTCCGTGGTATATCTGTTCACAAACATAAAGAACCTTCTGCAGCCGGTGTTAATGATGCTGAATATGCAGACGAAGAAATGGTTTCAGCACTTACCCAGGGAAGAATCTGGTGTGCAGTTGAAACTTCTGTTTCCGGTTCAATCGCAATTGATGACGATGTTTTTATTAATATCGATATTGGCGGTGCCGAATTAGGAAAAGTAACTGATACTGTAGGGACTAATATCGCTACTGGAGGCAAAGTCATAAAAGTAGACGTTGCTTTGAAACTTGCACAAATTGAAATCAACCTTCCATAACGAATAAAGGAGAAACATCATAATGGAACAACTAACAAATCTTGATGCCGGTGAATCGGTCTTCTTTTCCCGTCAATTGGAAAGCATCAGAACAAAAGTATACAATGTTTTATATCCTGAGTATAAAGCAACTAGCCTATTGCCTGTAGATACATCTGCCGGTCCTGGTGCTGAAACAATTACTTACAGGTCTTTTGATCGTGTAGGCGTAATGAAACTGATCGCAGATTATGCTGATGATCTTCCACGTTCTGACGTTAAAGGTAAAGAAGTTACCATTAGAGTTAAATCGTTGGGTGGATCTTTTGGCTATAATCTTCAGGAAGTACGAGCTTCAGCAAAAGCCGGTACAGCCTTGAGTCAGTTAAAAGCTAATGCAACTAGACAAAGCTATGAAGCAAAAGTAAATGAACTCGCCTTTTTTGGTGATGCTGAAGCAGGCTTATTGGGCCTACTTAATCAGCCCGATGTACCTGCTGCAACAGTTCAAACTGGCGTTGTTTCTGGTAATGTTACTTGGCTTGGCGCTTCTCCTAAAAATACTGATGAAGTATTAAAGGATATGAATGACGCGGTTAGAGATCCCATGACCCTTTCAAAAGGTGTTGAGATCCCTGATACCCTTCTTTTGCCTCTTGATGAGTATAGTTATGTATCTACTACTCGTTTAGCTGCAGGAACAGACACTACTATTTTGCAATTTTTTCTTCAAAATAATCCTGGTGTTACTGTTGAATGGGTGAATGAATTAGCTGATGTTGCCGTACTACCTTCTGGTGGTGGTGGACCCGCTAATGTAATGATCTCATACAAGAAAAGCGCTGATAAATTAACCTTAGAACTACCTTCTCTTTTCGAGATGTTAGCAGTGGAGGCTCGCGGTTTAGAGTTTATCGTTAATGCTCATGCTCGATATGCCGGTGTTCAGGTTTATTATCCACTTTCAATGAATATTGTTGAAGGAATCTAATTACTCTCGTGGTGAGAGGTTGCCTCGCCGGTATGCCGGGGCTTAAAAAAATAGCATACTACTAACCACGAGAATAAGGAATTAAAAAATGATTATTAACAGAAAGAAATCAAACCCATACAGATGCGAAGGCGTATTAATTATGCCTGGTGTAACTGAGATCAAGAACCCAGAAGATGTTAAAAAGCTAAAAGCAAATAAGCAGTTTCAATATCAAATTGATAATGGTGTAATGCTGATAGTTACTGGAAGAGATGATAAAGGTAAAAAAGTTAGTGAGCCCAGTGAAATGACTGATGAATTATCTATTGGAGTAATCGAACAGACTTTTGATGCTAAGACTCTTGATAGTTTCAAGGAAAAAGAAATAGACAATAAAGGTAGAGGAAAAGTAATCAACTTTATTGACAAACAAATAAAATCCTTAACTGATCATCATAATTAATCATGGCAATTACTACCGTACCAGAAATAGTCGCTTTAAAAAGCCCGGATTTCGCAGGCGATTCACGCTTGACGGATTTTGAGGCTTTGGCACGACTACAACTAAGCGCTGATGTGTTTGGTGATAAAGGTACGTATGCAATTGCTCTTTTGGTCTTGCATTGGCTCCACTTGGATTCACTTTCAGGTGGTAGCAGTACGGGGTCTGGTTCTGGTTTTGCCGGTACCATTACAATGGAAAAAGAGGGTGATTTGGCCCGTTCTTATAGTGCCCCAACTGCCACTGGTAGTGCTTCAGAAGCTTATTATGGGAAAACCATTTATGGCCAAGAGTTATATCAATTAATTAGGGGCTGCCTCATTTTACCCATGAATAGGTGTATATGAGCACAAGAGATATTGATTTAGGTTGGGGTAAGTTCATGGACAACATGGTTGCTGTTGATGATTCATACACAAAGGTTGGTTTGCCTGAAAATGCTACTCTAAAGCCTGGAACTAAATCTGGTTCTGGTGCAGATGAAGCTAGTGATATGTCTGAATTGATTAAGATCGGTGCAATACATGAATTTGGAACAAAAAACATACCATCCAGACCTTTCATGAGAAACACTTTCGACCAGAACCGAACCAAAATAAATAAGATTCAACAGGTAATGTATGATAGGTTGGTCAAAGGTAATACTACAGTTAAAAAAGGCTTGGGCATTATTGGTGAGTCTGTTTCTAGGTTAGTCAAAAAACAGATTACGGATTTAAGATCACCCCCTAATAAACCATCCACAATTAAAAGGAAAAGAAGCTCTAATCCTTTAATTGATTCTGCACAAATGAGAAATTCAATATCTCATACTGAGGTTACACGTGGCATCTAGTTTTGGAAATACGATTACAGGCGTTCGACATTCTGGTGCCGGATCTTATGATGCTTTGGGTAAATGGTCTGAAGGTGGTACTGATCCAATCAGCTTTAAGGGTAGCATACAGCCACCACTAGGCGATGATATGGCCTCTTTACCCGAAGGGCGCAGGGAAGTTGAAGCTTATCGCATCTATTCAGAATTTGAATTAAAAACTGTAGATGAAAATGGAAAGATTAATCCTGATAAATTAACACTTTTTGGTAAAACAAATGCTTTTGAAGTTGTTAGGGTTGAGGCTTGGCAGAATGGTGTTCGATCTCACTATGAATCACTGGTGGCTTTAATTGGCTGATTTAACAACTATACAAACAGCTATTAAAGCATGGGTTGATTCTGAAACTACTAATGTATGTATTATGGCAGAAGGAAATGGGCCCAAACCAGACGCACCTTTCTTTACTTACCGTTTAGCTTCTTTTATAGATGAGGCTGAAGATCATACATCTAGCCCTGATGCAATTTCAGGTGATGTAGTCATCACTGGAAACAGAGCTTTCACAGTTGAAATAAATGGATATGGCCCAGGGGTCATACAGAAATTAAGAGATTTAAAAAATAGTACTAGAAAGGGAACAATATTAGACACCTTTCGTTTATCTAATTTAATCATAGTAAATAGGCTTGCAATAACAAACCTGACAGGATTAGATCAATCAAATTTTGAAGAGCGCGGTATGTTTGAACTTTTAATGAGAACTGATAGTGTTATTACAGACACCGGTTCAGTAATTGAAGATTTTAACGGAACGGGAACTTTAAGTCAACCACCTAAACCAGATGTAACAACAACGTTGGAAGTTACCACACCATAAAGGAGAATAAATATGAGTATCAATGATATTGTAAATGTCAATATCACCCGGCAAACTTCCTCAGTTTCACGGGTTGGTTTTGGAACAATAAATATAATGGGGGTAAGTAAAGCTTTTACACCTCTAATTAAGTTTTATAACACTTTATCTGAAGTTGCTGAAGATTTCGACACTACTGCAAAAGAACATATTGCAGCCAGTGATGCTTTCGCACAAAATCCACAGGTAAGTAGAATTGCCATTAGCCGTAGGGCCACCTCTGATACTTCAGTTGTGACTGTTGACACGGTAACTGATTCTGTAAACTATTCAATTGTAATTGATGGTGAAACATTCACTTTTAATTCTGGTATTGGTGCAACAGCAATCACTATTGCAGCCGGATTAGTTGGTCTTATTAATGCTTCTGGAACTTTAGCCGTAACAGCTACTGATAACTTAGATGGCACTTTTGATCTAGATCCTGATGTAGCCAGTACAGATTATGCTGTTAAAATCGAATCTAAATTAACAATTACTTACACTACAGCAACAACCCCAGGCGCTGATCTTACAGCTATCAATACGGCTGATGATGATTGGTATGGTCTTGTTTATACTGAAAGAGTTGAAGCAGATGTTGAAGCCATTATGGATTGGGTTGAAGCAGAATTCAAAGTATTTGCAACAGCTTCCGCTGATGCTAATATCAAAGACCAAACTGATGCGGTTGATGTAACCACTGCAGCTTATTATGCTAAATCACAATCATTATCCAGGTCAGCGGTTTTCTACCATGCAAATGCTGCTACTCAATATCTCGATGCCGGTTTTCTTGCTGTTACTTTAGTTCAAGACCCAGGCTCTTATACTGGTATGTTCAAAACAGTTTCTAGTGTAACCGTTGACAGCTTATCTGCTACACAAGAAAAGAATGTAAAAGACAAAAATGCTAACACTTACTTAACCGTGGCTCAAGTGAATATCACAGCTGAAGGTAAAGTTGGCGAAGGTGAATATTTTGATGTAATTGTTTTTGTTGATTGGCTTAAATCAAGGATGCAAGAGCGTATTTATTCTGTATTAGTTAATAGCTTAAAAGTACCTTATACTGATGCCGGTATTGCTGCAATTGAAGCAGAAGTTACCGCACAACTTCAGGATGGTATTGCAGCTAAAGGGCTTACAAATAACCCTCAACCGACTGTTACAGTACCCAAAGCTATTGATATTTCTGCGGTTGATAAAGCCAACAGAGAATTAAACGGCATAACATTTCAGGCAACACTCGCAGGTGCGATTCATGCCGTAACAATTAATGGAACCGTTTCGGTTTAAGGAGTAAAAAATGGCAGTTTTAACCTATGACCCTAGTCAAGTTATAATAAGTGTTGGCGGTATCCCAATGTCAGGTTTTGCTGATGGAACCTTTGTTTCTATTATGCGATCTGAGGATGCTTATTCAAAAATAAATGGTGCTGATGGTGTTACATCAAGAGCAAAATCTAGTGATAAATCTGGAGAAATGACTCTTACATTAGCGCAAACTTCACCTAGCAATGATGTACTTTCGGGTATTGCTCTTGCTGATGAACTTACAAATGGTGGGGTCGTTCCCATCATTGTAAAAGATGCTTCTGGACGAACTAACTATTTCTCAGGGAATGGATGGATCAGAAAGACACCTGAAGCGGCTTTTGGCAAAGAAGTTGATAATCGTGAATGGACGTTTGACCTAGCGGATCTTGATGTATTCGCCGGTGGAAACGGATAACTTAACCAACTCGCCACGAGGGAGAAATGAATAATGATAAAAACACAGGACAAATTAATTGATGGCCAAAAGGTCGAAGTCACCCAACTGCCGGCGCGTAGAGGGTTAAAGCTAAAGCTTAAAATAACCCGCTTAGTCGGCCCTGCGTTGGGAAAATTAATTGGCGCAAAAGGCCAAACAGAATCTTTTCTGGATTCTGATATTGATATTTCAGAAATGCTTGAAAAGCTATTTGAAAATGTTGATGAAGAAACCCTCATGAACCTTATACAAGAAATACTTGTTACCACTAGGGTCGATGGCCAGGAAGTGGCTAAAGATGAAGTGTTTGATATGGTTTTTGCTGATGGTTATGCTTTAATGTATAAAGTAGTTTGGTATACATTGGAGGTGAACTTCAAATCTTTTTTGGAACTGATGGGTATTGGAAAAGCGAACAGCAAAGGCCAAACTCAAACGCAGAAAAAACGGAACAAAGGCTAAGTGAAGAATTAAGGGAAGAATTTATTATATGGCGAATATGGCACAGTGGGAAAGCAACATTGGAAGAACTAGATACATTCTGGTCACTTGATGATTGCCTACGCGCTGAAGCCGTAATGGATATGTTTCAGTATTACGAAAAATTAGAAACGGATAAGGTTAATAAAAAATGATCGTTAGGGAATTAGTCACAAAATTATCTTTCCGAGCTGATAACTCAGCTGTTAAACGGTTCGATCAAAATATTGGAAGATTAAAGAATTCTCTCGGTGGTGTTACTACCAATTTAAAACAAACAGCTAATGGTATCCGTAATTTAGGGGCGGGCTTAACTGCTTTTGTAAGTTTACCTCTAGGTTTATTAGCCGGCGGAATGATTAAAGCTGCTAGTGATGCGGAAGAAACAGAGGCCAAGTTTGGAACTGTTTTTTCCAGTATACGAAGTGAAGCGGATGCCGTTGCTGATAATTTAAAAAAGAATTTTGGACTATCTTCAAATGCTTCTAAACAATTATTAAGTGATACGGGTGATCTTTTATCTGGCTTTGGGTTTGCTCAAGATGAGACTTTAAAATTCTCTAAAGATGTTAATGAATTGGCGGTTGATTTAGCTTCATTCACTAACTTAGAGGGTGGGGCTGAACGTGCTAGTAGATCACTTACAAAAGCCCTTTTAGGTGAACGTGAATCGATTAAAGAATTAGGTATTGCAATTCTTGAAAAAGATGTGATTGAACGTGTCGCATTAAACCGATCTAAAGGAATTACAAGGGCCACAATGAGGCAAGAAAAAGCCTTGGCTACACTACAGCTCGCTCAATTACAAAGCAAAAATGCAATAGGTGATTTCGCCCGTACTTCAGAAGGCTTTGCAAACCAAATGAGGATCTTTAAAGCTAGGCTGAATGATTTATCTGTTGAGTTTGGTAAGATTCTTTTACCGGTTGCTTTAAAAGTTGTGAGGGCATTGGGAAAGGTTGTAGCAAAATTTAGCGGGTTAAGTAAATCAGCTAAAACTACGATTTTAATAATCGGTGGTATTGTGGCTGCACTTGGGCCTCTTCTTTTGGTGTTTGGTGTATTAGCTAGTGCGGTTATTAGTTTAATTAGTTTGTTTTCAGTGTTTGGGGTATGGTTACTCCCTATAATAGCGGTAGTTGCTGCTATTAGTGCGGCGGTGGGGCTTTTGATTGAGGATTTTATTGTCTGGACAATGGGCGGTAAATCATTAATAGGGACTTTGATAGGTAGCTTTGAAGATTTTAAGGCGAAGGTCATGCCTGTTTTATCCCTGCTAAAAGATACCTTTGTGAATTTTTGGAAAGGTGTTGTAAAAGGTGATCAGGAAGCTTTAGCTGCTTTTACTAAAAACATTGAAGAACTGGTTCCAGTATTAGTGAAGGTTACTACTAAATTATTAGGGGTGATGCTTAAAGTAGCTAAAGAACTGGGCAAACTGTTTTTTGGTATTCTTGAAAGGTTGATCTCTTCAATTGGTGGTGCCATAGCAAGGATGATTGCTTCAGCTTTTTCTAAACTGATAAAATCCACGAATAATTTATTAGACGGAGTGGTTGATGGGTTGATTGAAAAATACCCAGTACTAGGAAAATTCTTAGTCGGTTCTGGCAAAAAAAGACCGCCAAAAGCACCGGAAACAGGGGGCAATAGTTCTGGTGGTGGATTTTTTGATAGCCTTAAAAATATAGGAAGTTCTTTTAAGGGGACGGCAAGTTCACAAAGTACAAGTGCTAATTTTGCAAGGGCTTTTAGTGTTGGTGGTAAACCTGGAATTTCCCAACAGAATCAATTCCATACAGAATTAACTGTGCAGCTTACGCCAGGAACAACAAATGAACAGGCGGAAGAATTGTTAGGCATCATTAGGGATGAAAATGCACAAAACATTGAATCAGCAATAAACTCTTCACCGGTGGTTGAATAATGGCTGAATCTAAAGTTTCCTTATTGTTTGGTAGTAAAAAGGGTGCTACGATTGGTGAATTGGTATGTGATGCGACTTTAAAAGAAACGCATGATTACAAAAACGAAGTAACTCAATGGCCTATTGAAGAGGGCGCTAATATATCAGACCATATTAGGCAGGCCCCTGATGAAGTAGAAATCAATGGTTTTGTAACTAACTCGCCAGTACTCCAAGCTAATGTACAGAGGTTAGGGCAATTCGTAGGTTCACAAACTGACCCATTTATAGCCGGTGCCGTTGGGACCGCTGCAAATGTTGGTGGTTTGGTTTATAAGAACTTAAAAAGGCCCGGTTCAGTAAACCAAGTTGAACTGGCTAGGGATATTCTTTTAGATATTTCGGGGCGAACAGAAAACGGTAGTAACCACCAACCTTTAAAGGTTAAAATCGTCACTGGACTTAGATCTTATTCTGACATGGCCATGCTGTCTCTTAACATGCAGAGAGATGCTAGAACAGGTGAGGCGATGCCTTTTACTGCTAGGTTTAGGAAGATACGAACAGTTTCCACTGATACAGTTACTATTCCAAGGCCCTCGACTGATGTATCAAACACAACAGGTTCAACAGAATCAAATAAAGTAAATACAAATGAGACTACCGTACAAGAGGGTGAACTTGCTTCAGGGCTTTATAACGGTTTGGTGAAATAATAATGAGTGTTGTAATACCTATAGATAATGAAATAACCTCTCAGGAGTTAGAGGTTGGTTTAGATGGTACTCCGTATAAAATCAATTTCACATACAATGATAGGTTTGGTTTTTGGACAATGAGTTTTAAAAACTTGGAAGATGAAAGTTTAGTTTCTGGAATAAAGGTTGTTTTATCTTACCCTCTTTTGGACCAGTTCACAGACAAGGGTTTACCCCCTGGTGAATTATTCGCAATTGATACCACCCAAAATGAAACGAGTGTAAATAGGGATAATTTTGGAATAACTGTTAAAATGGTTTATATAACTGAGGCTGATATTGACACAATTTAATCGGTCCACCTCTTTCAACATTGGGCCAGTAGCAGGCCAAGGCGTAAAGGTTCAGAATTTACGCATTAATTTTAATATTAAAAAAACCAATAACAAAGAACCCAATATAGGGAGTATTAAGGTTTATAATTTAAGTCAATCCACGCGTGAACAGCTTGATAAAAATATTGAATCTGAAAACAAAAATAAGATTTATCTTAGTGCGGGGTATCTTGATTCAGAAGGGGAAAAGCTTCTATTTGTGGGTGATGTGAACAAAATCGAACACATGAAAGAAAATGCTGATGTGATTACTATGATTTCAGCCCAGGATGGGGCTAGAAATTTAAACACAGTAAAAGCTTCAGTTTCGTTTAAAAAAGATGCTTCTGCAAAAGAAATACTCGAGACTCTTTTGAAGTTATACCCCATTTCAAATGACCTTAAAAACACTGCAATCAAGGATATAAGACTTAAACAGGGCTTTTCTTTTGGTGGGTTGGCTAGTGAAGGTATTAAGAAAATAACTACTCTTTTAGGTTTGGATTTCAGTATTCAAAATGATGAATTAAGAATCATTCCATTAGATGGAAATAACAGCACCTCAGTTGTTAGTTTAACTAGCAAGTCTGGGTTGATCAGATCCCCTACCAGAATTAATGATGAGACAGAAAAATCATTAGGTAAATCAAAAAAGACGAACCCAGGTTGGAGGTTCATTTCTCTTTTGCAGCCTCTTATAATTCCAGGTGGAAGGGTTCAGGCTGAATCTAGGGATATACCCAAATCTGTTTTTACAGTCGTTTCTGTAGAACATAAAGGGGATAATTTTATAGGTGAGTTTCAAACTTTAACGGATGTAAAAGATGCCGCCTAATTTAGCTACAGCAATTCAAAACACATTTCAGGCTATGATGGCCCAAATGAATACCAGTTTGCCGGGTGAGATTGTAGAGTATGATTTCAAGAGCCGAAAAGCTGCTGTTAAGCCATTGATTAAAAAGAAATTCCTTAATGGTGAGACTTTGGTGCTCCCTATTATTCGCGAAGTTCCGGTGGTTTTCCCTGGTACTTCTAAGATCGGGTTACATATCCCAATGAAAAAGGGTGACAAAGTTTTGATTATTTTTGCACAAAGGTCGCTTGATGCTTGGCTTGCTTCTGGTAAAGATGTTGACCCCCTTGATTCTAGGAAGTTTGATCTATCTGATGCAATCGCTATTCCAGGGCTGAATTCTTTTAATGAAAGTAATTTTGCAGATAATAACGATGATTTGTTTATAAAAATGGATGGTAGAAAATTAAAAATAGGTGAGGGCACCACTGAATTACTAGATGGTGTTTTAACTGGAAAAACCATAAACCCTTTTACTGGTACACCCTATTCACAATTACCGGGTGCAAGTAGTACTGGTAAAAATATGAGTAATAAAGTTTTCGCGGAGTTTGGATAAATGGCCTTAAACGCTACAAATTTAAAAAATGATATAATTACAGCCTTAGAGGGTGATAGTAATTTTTCAAACGATTTGAGTGCGGACGCCCCTGCTCATGTGGCTTTTTTGGATATTTTGACCGATAAAATTTTAAGTCATATCGTTTCTAACTTAGAAATCAATGGTATTACAGTAAATGTGGGGAGTTTGTTAAACACTCCCACCGTACCGGTTCCAGTACCTACAGATGGCGGGGCTGCGGTTACCACTACTATGATAGCAAACACAACAGGAAAAATTATAAATCAAGATAACGATGGTACGGGGTTGGTTGCATGATTGATTTAGCTTTAGACTTAGTGAAAAAAGACTTATTAATTGATGGGTTAGATCTGAAATTAGTAGATAAATCAGATTATATTAGACAATCCCTGCAAATCAGGTTGTCATTCTTTCGTGGTGAGTGGTTTTTAGACACTGAAGCAGGCACACCTTTTTACCAAGATGTGTTTGTAAAGAACCCTAACCTACCGAATATTGAAAACATTTTTAAGGCTCGTATTATTGAGACTGAAGGGGTAAATGAATTACTCTCTTTCACCCTGGAACTAGCAAGCGATAGAAGCGCCAAAATAGAATTCCAGGTAAACACGATTTTTGGCATAGTTGATTTCTCAGAAACTATATTTGTATAGAGGTAAATAATGGCTTTTGGACTTTTCGGAACTGGACTTAATAAAAAGAAACTAGCTGATATTTTCTCAGAAGTTATACTGGATTTCCAGGAAGAAATCGGTGCAACTGTTGATTCTTCTCCCGAAAGCGTAATAGGCCAAATTGTTGGTATTTTTGCCGAAAGAGAAGCTTTGTTATGGGATTTAGCCGAAAAAGTTTATCTATCTAGCTTTTTAAATAGTGCTGAATCGGTACAATTAGATAATGTGGCCTCAATAGTTGGGCTGACAAGAGGTTCAGCAACTAGTTCAACTGCATTTTTAATGCTTTTTGGTGATACTGCTACAGTAGTTCCAGAGGGGACTTTATTTGAACAAGATGCAACTGGTGAAAGGTTTGAACTCGATAATGGTGGGGTTGACTCTACAATTGATTTATCAAATGCCGCAGGCGTTATTATTTCAATAAATACGGTTGCTGATTCTACTTTATATCAAGTCGATCTTGATGATGGCACCCTTGAGTCTTATGATCACACAACCGGTACAGGCGAAACTGCTACAAATATCCTAGAAAAAATTGCTGAAGATATTCAATTCAAGTCTCCTGGCTTATACCGTACTGTTGTCGATAATGAACAATTATTAATTCAACGTACAGATAGTGCTGAAGGGCTTCAAACAACTTTCACCACAACACCAATTACAGCGAATATTACTATAGATTCTTATGGAACTGAAGGGAATGTAAAAGCCGTAAATACTGGGGTTATAGCAGTACCGGCACACACAATCAGTTCGGTAATTACAGCAGTATCTGGTTTAGATTCTGTTGATAATGCCATTTTAGGTTTATCTGGTGTAGAAACTGAATCAGATATTGATTTCAGGGCCAGAATAAGAACTAGCACCCAGATTTCAGGAGCTGCTACCGTACCGGCGATTCAAGCTAGGCTAGTTGATGACCTTGCTTTCATTACTGCTGCGATTGTTTTAGAGAATAGAACGGATGTAATCGACTCTAATGGTTTACCTCCACATTCATTTGAATCGGTTTTAAGTACTACTGATTCTAGTTCAACAGCAAAAGATTTAATCGCTTCAAAGATATTTGAGGTCAGACCCGCCGGAATTCAAACATTTGGAAATGAAACCGGCTCACATACTGATTCACAGGGCAACCCACAGATAATGAGCTTTTCATTCACAGAGCCTGTTTATATTTTTCTCAGGATCAAATACACTATTTATTCAGAGGAATCATTTCCTTTGGATGGTGAGGCCCGTATAAAAACAGCCGTTGCTGAAGCCGGTAATGATATGGCCGGATCAGGAATAGACGTTTTAAGACAAAGACTTTTTGCTTCTATCTTCACAATACCTGGTGTCAAAACGGTTGACGTAATGGACACCGCTGCTAGATTATCGGTGGCCGGTGGCCCTTCAGGTGTTGGTCAACCATCTGATATTGCTTTAGTCGAAAGCGGAAACACAGACGGATTCACAGCAAATAAATTAATAGATTCAGGGGCTTCTTTCACAGCAAATGTTGAGCGTATGATGTGGGCACAAAACACATCTGGGGTTGAGTTTGCTTTAGTTTACGGACCTACCACAACGCCAACTAGTAACCCAGTTACATCTGACACGGATTTAGATTTAGAAAACAATGCTTTTCCAGTTTTTCCATTGCCTTATGAAATCGGTGACTGGGGTATTGCACAAGATTTACCCATATCTGCAAGGCAAATTGCAGTATTTAACATAGACCGGATACAAGTATCTGAAACACCATAACCTCACCACGGAGAAACGAAAATGAAAGTAAAATTTACACATCAGGAATTATTAGGGCTTCAAATGTCAATTAACAGCCCATCACTCGGAGATTATGAGGGCGTAAAGTTTTGTTATGCTCTTAATAAAAACTGTGATAAAATAAATAAAGAATGTACGGATATTCGTAAAGCAATGGCCCTTGATGATAGTCTTATAAAAAAGCTTGATGAAAAAGAAGTTGATGGCAAGACCTGGGAAGATATGGGTGAATTTCTTGTGGGTGCTGATTTAGAAGATGCCGAAAAACAAAAAGCAATTGATAAGTGCAAAGAAAACGTATCGTTTTTGTCTCAAGAAATAGAGATTGATGTGCATGGCCTTAAAATTACTGATATGCCTGTCAACATCAAAAACAAGCACTATAAATTATTAACTCCTCTTTTTAACGAGGAAAAAACGGAGTAAGTTATGGCAGTAATAGCAGCGAATAAATTTATTCAAGTATCTGGGGCACCTTCAGGTGGCGAACAGGCAATGGCTTCTGGTAGTTGGGGCGAAAGCGCAACGGGAATCCTAACTAATGGGGCCTTAGCCTTTCCTAAAGTAGCCGGTACTCTTGATGATTTATTATCAGTCGATAATTCTGGTAATGTTATTTATGTAACTCGGGGTGGTATTGATACTACTGCTTTTCATAATAACGTAGCCGCTGAAATCTCTGCTATTACATCTAAGGCCACACCTATTGGCGCTGATTATCTTTTAATAGAAGATTCAGCTGACTCTGATAATAAGAAAAGAATCCTTATTTCAGCATTACCTAGTGGTGGCGGTGGAACTCCAGGTGGTTCTGACACACAGGTTCAGTACAATGATGGTGGTGCTTTCGGTGGAATGAGTGCTCTTACTTATGATGATTCTACTGGTAAAATTACTGCTAATGCTTCAGCTTCCGCCACTGCTGACTTTGAAGTAAAAGCCCAAACTACTGGAACGGCTATTTATGCTGATGTAAGCGCAAAACAAATGGTTATTGGTTCAAATACATCTTTTGTAAATGCCGATCTAATGTTAGATAATGGTGGATATTTAGGTCTAAAAGAGACAACAACACCAACAGCTA